>Ga0181563_10000390_pt1 | contig 41300 bp, 31 predicted proteins | sample 011ome_25_FD_133759 | JGI IMG/M metagenome (GOLD analysis project Ga0181563, IMG submission 133759) | Coastal salt marsh microbial communities from the Groves Creek Marsh, Skidaway Island, Georgia - 011512CT metaG (megahit assembly) | ecosystem: Environmental > Aquatic > Marine > Intertidal...
GGAAAGGAGGACATTTTCCCGGTACTGATAAAATCATTAGGTGCATTAGGAATTGAAGTCAAAAAAACCAACTCCGATAACGGACTCCTTCACCAGGCAGGAATTCAAGTGAATGCGCAGCAAGTAATTCAACTCATACACCCTGAAAGTAGGGCTTACCATTATCTGATGTGCTCTGATCAACTGTTATCAACGCATCAAAACTCGGAAACATCTAATTGGGAAATAGAAGTCTTGCGAAAAGGAAGAAAAATCAAGCTCAATTTTGCGCTTGAAGAAGGCAGCTATTACCCCCTTATCCATTTGGAAATTGGTGTTCATAGCCCGCTCCTTACCTCCTGGATGAATTAAAAAATAGGGATCGGTATCACTACCAATCCCCAAATAAAATAGAAAAGCCTACCCTCCTATTTAAATCTTAATTGATGTCTCCTTCGATTACAGGCACGTTTACCTCAAGTGAAGTTACTTTTGCTTCAAGAGGCACTGGAATTTGCGGAGATTTGATAGTCCAAGCCATCGGCATCAACACTCCGTCTTTGGCTTGGTAATCTGAATAGAAGGTATCTCCCGAAGCAGGATTTTCATACTTGATCTTCAGTCCTGAATCCTGTGCATAGTAGTTGATCAACTTAGCACCGGATGCTGCTGTAATGATCACCTTGTAGGCCGGCTTGCCATCCACATCCTTCAATCCATCAAGTGAAACGGTGTAGCCATTGGCTTTGTAAACTGCTTCTGGGAAAAGAAAAGAATTCAACTGCGCCTCAGCGAGCTGCGTCTCATTCATTTCAATCACATTGCCCTGTATAGACATCGATCCTTTTCCGTCGGCAAGAGTTGTCTTTTGCATGACATTGCCTGCAATGGATAGCTTCTGCCCATAACGGCCGTTTCCAGAATCATAAACAAAAGCAATAGTCAATGGCGTACCCATCACATTCGCATCCATACTGATTTTTGTCGTTTTGATAGCTGCTACCTTATCCACGCCCCCTATCGCATTGAGGTAGTTTTCAAGCACCTTTTCAGCGGTCATATCTGCTTCAGCAACCAACTGCTTGGCTGGCTCACCCATGATATCGTATTCGATTACTTCTCCAAACTGGGCTAGTTTTTCTTTAATCTCTGCCCCATTCCCTACCGTGGTAATAATAAACTTATCTGGCTCAATCAAACGCTTGGCAGTAGCATTGATGTCTGCCACGGTATAGGAATTCAATTTTTGTAGATAAGTTGCATAATAATCTTTGGGCAGGTTGTATCTAGCAGTATTCAAGGCAAAGTTGGCCACCGTACTAGGCTGCTCCAGGGAACGACCAAAGCTACCGGCAAGCTCCGCCTTGGCTTTATCTAATTCCTCTTGGGTTACCCCATTTTCCACTAGATTTTTGATCTCATAAACAAACTCATACACCGCCGAGTCAGTTACTTCACTACGAACGGATGCAGAAGCTGAGATCGTCCCCACCAATTTATCCGCATCAATGGAAGAATAGGCCCCATAGGTAAAACCCTTGTCTTCACGTAGGTTCATAAACAAGCGCGAGGCAGAACCTCCACCCAAAATCTGGTTCAACAACCTACTGGAAATGTAATCAGTATCTCCAATTTTCATCTGCACTGGTTGAGTAACATCAATGACAGATTGTACGGATGAGCTGCGGTCTACCAGGGCTACGGCCTGCTTTGCAGCACGCACTGGCATTGGATAGTTAAAGGTGGGAACCATCCCCTTTTGCCAAGCGCCAAAATACTGATTGACAATTTTTTCTGCTTCCGTTTTGTCAATATCTCCTACGATAGCCAAATAGGCAATATTTGGTTTGAAATAGGTTTGATAGTACGCTTTCACATCCTCCAAGGTGATGTTCTTGGTAGTTTGCTCTGTTTGAGACTCCCCATACGGATGATTTTTTCCAAAAAGCACAGCACGAGAAAGCCGGGAAGATATCGCTTGTGGATCGTCTTTAGTAGTGGCCAGTCCGGTGAGTGACTGCTTTTTTAACTTCTCTAATTCGGTTTCTGGAAAAATAGGATTGAACAACACATCCGCCATCAATTCCAATACCTTTCCTTGGTGTTTTTTCAAAGAAGAAGCAGATACAGAAGTTGCAGAAGCCCCTAGACTAGCACCAATAAAATCAATCTCTTGATCCAATTGATCTTTGGTTCGGTTTTTTGTACCTCCCATCATCATTTCTCCCACAAAGCCAGAAAGTCCAGCCTTATCTCCTTCCAAAATTGGATCACGATCCAATACCAGCGTGAAAGAAACGCGAGGAAGTTTGTTGTTCTTTACCACAAACACTTTCAATCCATTGGCAAGCGTGAAGGTTTCCGCCTCTCCAATCTTGATTTCAGGAGCTGGTCCTGAAGCCGGTAACTTACTTCTATCTACTTGCGCAAAGGTAATTCCCGTGGCCAGTAGCATAAATCCTATTCCTAATACAAATTTTTTCATGTCTTTTCGATACGTTAAATCAACGAATTATTCAGTTACTGGCTGAGCTGATTTTGGCAAATAGTACAACACCACGCGTCCAGTCAAGTCCATGTAGGTTTTAGCTACCCGCTGAATATCCTCTTTAGTAACCTTGCTATACGCATCCATCACCTGGTTGATGTAGTTAGTATTTCCATAAATTACCTTCGCTTCTGCCAAGTTTTCAGCTATCCCAGCTATGGTGGAGTTTCCACTCACAATGTTGTTTTCCATGATGTTTTTCAACTTGGTAAACTCCTCATCACTGATCCCTTGGTCCTGAACTTGCTTGATCAATTTATCTACTTCTGTCTCCAGATCTTTTGGATCTACACCCATGTTGGCAATGCCATACATCAAGAATACGCCTCCGTCTTCCAATTCAAGAGGAATTGCTGCGACTACTAAGGCTTTTTGCTGCTTATCCACTAGCTCCTTGGTCATCAAAGAAGAATTGCCACCCGTTAAGTAGGTAGAAAGCATGGACAAGGCATAACTATCTGGGTGATTTCTTGCAGGCAAGTTGTATGCCTGAATTACTGCTGGAATCTGAATGTTGTCATAGATAATGTCACGAACCTCCACTGTTTTCTTCGGCTCGGTGATGTTTGGACGGTACACGGACTTAGTACCTTTTGGTATTTCTGAGAAATATTTGCGAACCATAGATTCGGTAGTCGCATAATCTATGTCACCAGCAATGGTCAAGGTAGCATTGTTTGGCACATAGAAGTCCTTGTAAAACTGCTGAAACTCCTCAATGGTTGCTGCATTTAAGTGATCCATGGAACCGATAGGTGCCCACTGATACGGATGCGTGGTGTAAGCTCTTTTCAGTGTCTCGGGAAGAATGGTGCCATAAGGTTGGTTTTCGTAGCGCTGTCTGCGCTCTTCCTTTACTACTTCACGCTGGGTCTCTACCCCAGTCAAGTCCACCTTGGAGTGGAGCATGCGCTCACTTTCCATGTACAATGCTAGATCCAATTCATTGGAAGGAAGCAACTCGTAGTAATAAGTGATGTCGTTGGAAGTGTAAGCATTGAGTGTCCCTCCTCTGCTCTGAATAATGTTCATGTATTGACCGCGGTCAATGTTCTCAGACCCTTCAAACATGAGGTGCTCAAAAAAGTGTGCAAAACCCGTGCGCTCAGGGTTTTCATTTTTGGAGCCTACGTGGTACAATACCGAGGTTACCACAATCGGGGTGGTATTGTCCTTGTGCATGATTACATGAAGTCCGTTGTCCAAGGTAAACTCCTTGAATTCTATTTTAGTCTGGGCAGCCAGTGGAAGGATTATCCATCCAAAGAGGAGACTCAGCAGAAGATTTTTTTTCATGGTAAAATGGATAGTTTTAAAAAGGTATTGGATTAAGTACGTAGTTGAACTTAGATTAGTTTAGACAAACATAGGCCCTTTTTTCAGAAAGCGCTACTGGGCTGCATTTTAGAAAAACAGGACCCCATTTTTTTTATTTCAACGAAGATGGTGGCGTTAGACGACTCCGCAATTCAATTCTAAATTGATGGTTTTAATTGGAAACTATCGTAAAACGGAAAATTAGATGTTCGAATTTGAGTAACTCAATAGGGATAATTCCTTTCCCTTTAGGGCTTTAACTTAGTCAAAATCTCCTTCGCCTCATGCCACTTCAAGCGTGGCCCAAACTGGCTCACAATTCTTGAGCTGGCCATGGAGGCTAGCTTTCCACTTTCTGCATAAGAATGTCCATTGGTAATGCCATACAAGAATGCGCCTGCAAACATGTCCCCAGCACCGTTGCTATCAATCGCGGTAGTTGGATACGGCTCAATATCGATAAAGGTATCGCCATCAAAAATCATGGCTCCATTTTTACCCATGGTGATGACAAAATGCTTCGCAGCTTTTTTCATTTCTTCACGAGCTTCAGCCAAGGTGGACTTGCCCGTGTATAGCATGGCTTCTTCCTCATTGGCGAAAAGTAGGTCTACGCTGTGTCCGATCACATCATCAAAGTTGGCCTTGAAGTATTTTACCATAGCAGGATCTGAGAAGGTCAACGCCACTTTCGTTCCTGCTGCCTCGGCTACTTGCTTAGCATGAAGCATGGCTTCTTTCCCATTGGGAGAGGTCACTAGGTAGCCTTCGATAAATAAGTAGCTGGAATCCTTGATCGCAACATCGTGCACATCTTGGCTGGAAAAATTCTGAGTAATTCCCAAAAAGGTATTCATGGTTCGTTCCGAGTCTTCGGTCACCATCACCAAGCATTTGCCTGTCACCCCGGTCTGGAGTTGCGCGGCAGTCAAAGCAATGTCCACTCCAGAATCAATCAAATCTTTTAGGTAGAATTGGCCCAATTCGTCATTGGCTACACGGAAGCAGTAAAAGGATTTTCCTCCAAACTGGCTTACTGCCACCACGGAATTGGCTGCGGATCCACCTGCTTGCTTTTTGGCTTCCGCATGGTGAATCACCTGCATGAGGTGGTTTTGCCGCTCCTCATCCACCAAGGTCATCAAGCCCTTTTCTACTCCATTGTCCGTAAAAAATTGGTCAGTTACTTTAAACTCAATATCCACTAAGGCATTACCGATGCCGGTTACGTTGTACTTTTTCATGCGTTGTTTTTTGGAGGTAATTTTTTTTAATCTGCTTTTGTACCAGAATAGTTCCGGTCATTCTATTGTTTTATATAGGGTTTTGCCGGTTTGGCTAGTCAAAAATCGGATGTCTTTCGAAAGTTTTTTCTCGATCAAAAAGGTAACGATAGGTATGGTGAGTTTTGTAAATCTCTGCCAATAATTGCTCGCAAACGCGCATCATCTTTGGATTAAAGTCGCCAATCCAATTCATCTCAATGGTCTTGTATGGGAAAGAGGCCTTGCCACTCATCTGGTCATAACTTAGTACTATCGCACTTTCCACCCCTTTACCCTGATGCGCTGGAACGACCCCAAAAACTAGCCCAAGCATTTTATTGGGTGGAAAAAAGGTCTTGTACCAAAGAAATTTAAGTTTTCCAATCAGGTCCATCTTCCCGTTGACATGCTTGAAGATCTGATTGATCTCAGGAATTTGGATGAAGAATCCTACAGGCTCACCTTTGAAAAAGGCAAAGTATATCAAACGCGGATCTAGAATGGGTTTCATTTTGGCAAACATCAATTGTGCCTCTTTGAGTGCAATAGATTTACCTAGATGCCGGGCCCATGCCTTGTTGTACACCGTCATAAAATATTCTGGCGCCTTCTCTCTAAGTTCTTTGCCCTTGATGTAGCGAAAGCTGTAGTCTTTATTTGCCAAGATTACCTGTGCGCGCTGGACCATCTTTTGATCAAATCCTACATTTTGCACATTACGTGCATAGGTGTATTGCTTGAAATACAATTGAAATCCATAGTTTTCGAAAAAGGTCTGGTAGTACCCAAAATTCCAGGGCATGTTGTAATTGGGCTCTGAAAATCCGTCCACTAAAAGCCCCCACCACTTGTCACGTTCCCCAAAGTTGATGGGGCCATCCATAGCCTCCATCCCTTCGCCTTGGAGCCAGGTTTTGGCTTGATCAAACAGCAGAAAAGCTGCGTCTTGGTTTTCTATGCATTCGAAAAACCCAATACCCCCTGTGGGTTGCTTTTCTTTCATTTTTGGATTGACAAATGCAGCAATCCGTCCAATGGTCTTTCCAGATTCATCCTGGAGCAACCAGCGATTGGCCTTGGCACCATTTCTAAAAAGTTTATTGGTCTCCGCATGGAAAAGCCCCTCTATATCCTGATCGATAGGGCGTATCCAATTCTTTTCATTACGGTACAACCACATGGCCATCTCAATAAATTCAATTTGATGGGCGGAGGTGGTTACTTCGATCAGTTTCATTTAGTGGGGTTTAATACAAAGTTACTAGGAAAGAACCATTTGGAAAAAAAGATAAGGAAATAGAATGGAAACACAGTGGGAATAAACTGAGGCTACCTTCCCCATTTAGGCGAAGCGGAGTTTATTTCTATCGTATATTCGTAGATTAATTCCAACGCTGAAACATTCCTGGACCAGAAATACCTAGCGTCCCATCAGGGGTAGTAACTAAAACTTGTGAGTTTACCATTCTTCCACCAGTGGCCTGGAGTGGCAAGTAAGACCTAGACTTAGGTGAATCAGATGCAGTAGCTGAATCTACTGTTCGTTCAGATTCATTAGAGGAAGTAGTAAAAACTTCTTCACTCACCAATTGACCAGTAAAATCATAGTATCTCCAAGTTCCCCGCTTTTGTCCATTGACATAAGCTCCGGCCCTTGCAACTAATTTGGTATCTGGAAAGAAAGCATACCAGGTTCCCGAACGCAAACCATTGGTGTACCTTCCCTTTTCTAGTCGGTTTCCTTCAGCATCGTAAAAGACTCTTTTTCCATCGCCTTCTGCCAAACTTCCCCCATCTAGCTTATCCCCGTTGCGCGTCAGAAACTCACTGATGGCTAGCAATACTCCTTCTTTAAAGGTCTCTTCTTGATGCACAAAATCGTCAGCTCCTAAAACCTGCCATATTCCATCCTTTAAGCCAACTGCATAGTTACCCTTCTGATAAAAATTAGGTACAGAGGGATAAATCTCCTTCCACTCACCATCACGCTCTCCTTGGAGGTACCCCCCTCTTGCAAGCAATCGGCCTTGTTCATCGTAGTTTTCCCATTGCCCCTCCAAAATTCCCTTTGAAAAATTGGCTACCAAGGCCAATTTTCCATCCGCATGAAATTGTTTGAATTCTCCCTGCTCCTGACCGCCTACAAAATTCACCTGTTGCTTCAGTCTTCCGTCGGGGAAAAATGACTCGTACAACCCATTAATTTCGCCATTCTCGAATGGTATACGCTCAGAAATCTGCCCTGAGGCGTAATAGGCGATAGAAACCCCCTCCAATAGGTTGTTTTGGTAACTGTATTCAGATTTCAGACTGCCATCTGATCGGTATACAAACCAGTCTCCTGATTTTTCCCCCTCAAAATAAGTCCCTGAAAGAAGGACCTCTCCTTGCCTATTAAATTCAAAAAATTCTCCATGAAGAAGCCCATTTTGATAGTTTACCAATTTCTTGGTCATTCCCTCAGGGTAAAACTCTTGGAAAACCCCGTCTAATTGATTGCTTTTGAAGGACATTTCGTAGCGTGGAAATTCTAAATTGAAGTTTTCCTTGACGTCCATTTCTCTTACTTCGGCTATTGCCAAAGTAGGATTAGCAACTTGTTCTTTTCGGCCATAAATTACCCAAACCCCCTCTTTACTAGTTCCGGCCATTTTTCCTGTTCCTACCAAATTGGAATTTCCGAAGTAAAAATAGCCTTGTGCTTGAGACACATAGCTGCTTAAAAAAAGAAGGAGAAGGACAAACAGTGGAAGAAATTTCATACTGATTAATTGAATAAGACAAAATCACTACTGTTCTAAAGGAACGAATGAAGCGCCTTGAAGTTTTCAATTTTTTTTATGATTAGCATAAAAAAAAGGAGTTGAAGCTCCTTTTTTAGTCTACCACAGTTGCAAACAAGTCAAATTCGGTGGCATCGTATACTTTGACGGTTACAAAATCACCCACACGACAATATTGGGTGGCTGCATCGATGAGCACCTCGTTGTCAACCTCTACGGAATCAAACTCGGTACGTCCTACAAAATGTCCTCCCTCCTTCTTATCAATCAAGACTTTAAAAATTTTGCCGATTTTTTCTTGGTTGAGGTCGTAACTGATCTGCTCCTGTAACTCCATCAGTTGGTTGGCCCGGAACTGCTTTTCTTCTTGGGACAACTTATCTTCCATCCCAAAAGCATGCGTATTTTCCTCATGAGAATAGGTAAATACCCCTAAGCGTTCAAACTTCATGCGTTCTACAAAGTCAACCATCTCTTGGAATTCCTTTTCTCCTTCACCAGGATGTCCGGCAATAAGTGTCGTACGAATCGCGATCTCAGGAATCAGGTCACGAATACTATGGATCAATTCTTCCTGCTTCTCGCGGGTAGTTCCTCTACGCATGGCTTTGAGCACATCCGTGGAACCATGTTGGAGGGGTATGTCTAAATACTTGCAAATATTCGGATGCTCCTTCATCACCTCGATGACGTCCATCGGAAAACCGGTCGGATAGGCATAATGCAGGCGTATCCAGTCGATTCCTTCCACGTCAGAAAGCTTGCGAAGAAGCTCAGCAAGGTTACGCTTTTTGTACAAGTCCAACCCATAATATGTTGAATCTTGTGCGATGAGCAACAGCTCTTTGGTGCCGTTGGCTGCCTGATGCTGGGCTTCCCTGACAAGTTCTTCAATAGGTCTGGAAATATGGCCTCCCCGCATCAAGGGGATGGCGCAGAAGGAACAAGGACGATCGCAGCCCTCGGATATCTTCATATAGGCATAGTGACTAGCATGGGTAAGCAAACGCTCCCCTACCAGTTCATGCTTGTAGTCTGCTTTAAATTTTTTAAGAATAGCAGGCAGGTCCCTGGTGCCAAAAAAAGCATCGACTTGAGGAATTTCCTGTTCCAAATCATCCTTATAGCGCTGCGATAGGCATCCTGTTACATAGACCTTGTCTACTAATCCTTTTTCCTTCGCCTCTACATACTGTAAAATCGTATCGATGGATTCTTGCTTGGCATTGTCAATAAATCCGCATGTGTTGATAATAATGATGTTATTGTCCTGACGACCTGACTCGTGGCTGGCATCAATTCCATTGCCTTTAAGTTGGGTAAGGAGCACCTCAGAATCCACCAGATTTTTTGAGCAGCCCATCGTGATGATGTTGACTTTATCCTTTTTTAATGTTCTCGCTTTCACAGAATTTGCTTCAGTTTGGGAAGGCGAAGGTAGGTAAAAAGGCTTAAAAAAGTATATTTTAAGGCAAGCTCTACTACCGAGTCCGAAAATTATAACCTCCTACTCAGTCCTTCTTAACACATTGGTAAAACAACCTTAACGCAGCGTTTGAAAGTGGGGATCCTGCATTTCCTAATTTCGGCACATACAGCAAAATTTTTTAACTCCTTGCATTTATTTTTAGCCCCGATGGAAGTCGGGGCGCTTGCAGGAGAGGCAATCACCGGCACTTCCTTTGCTAAATCAGCTCCCTCCAAACAAAAATCTTTTGGCGATTACTTTCCCTGGCGTACCTTAGTTTAGAAAATCACCCACTATGAAATTCATTGCCCCAAACGCCCAAAATTTAGCTTTTGATCGAAAAAATTATTCTGATGAGACCTTGCTGAAGCTCTATGAATCCTTGCTAGTGCCGCGAAGAATTGAGGAGAAAATGCTAATCCTCCTTCGACAAGGACGAATATCAAAGTGGTTTAGTGGATGGGGGCAAGAAGCCATTTCAATCGGTGCAGTAAATGCCCTTGCTACCGATGAATTTATCCTTCCCATGCACCGCAATTTGGGTGTTTTTACTGGACGAAACATCCCACTTGAACGCCTATTTGCTCAATTTCAGGGCAAAGAATTGGGATTTACGAAGGGCAGGGACCGTTCCTTCCATTTTGGTAGCATCGATCACCATATTGTAGGAATGATTTCTCACCTCGGTCCTCAATTGGCCATTGCAGACGGTATTGGATTGGCACACAAGCTTGCTGGGGAGAAAAAAGTGACCCTTGTCTTTTCCGGAGATGGTGCAAGTTCAGAGGGAGACTTTCACGAGGGGCTCAATGTGGCAGCTGTTTGGAAATTGCCAGTGATTTTTGTAGTAGAACACAATGGCTATGGACTTTCCACCCCCAGTGAAGAGCAGTTTGCTTTCCAATACTTCACCGAAAAAGGTCCCGGATATGGGATGGAAACAGTACGGATTCAAGGCAATAATGTGCTGGAAGTCTACGATACTATTTTAAGGCTTACCGAAGACCTAAGAGAAAATCCTAGACCTGTACTTGTCGAAGCAATTACCTTTCGAATGCGCGGGCACGAGGAAGCATCCGGTACCAAGTACGTTCCCAAATACATGATGGAAGAATGGGGGCAATTGGATCCTATAGACCGCTACGAAGATTACCTAACTTCCATAGGTGTTCTCAATCAGGAGCTCAAAGAATTCCTCAACACAAAGGTGAAAAGCCAAATCAACGACGCTTTAGAAATCGCCTTTGCGGAAGAAGCCGTGAATGCCCAAGTAGAAAAGGAACTAGGTGATGTGTATGCTCCTTGGACCCAACAAGTTCAGGCTCCAGGTACTACACAAACAGAGAAGCGCTTCATCGATGCCATCAGTGATGGTCTTCGCCAATCCATGGAGAAATACCCCAACCTGGTGTTGATGGGCCAGGATATTGGGGATTATGGAGGAGTATTTAAAATTACAGAAGGGTTTAAAGCCCAATTTGGGGGTGACCGTGTACGAAATACGCCCCTCTGCGAAAGTGCTATTATTGGTGCAGGCCTGGGGCTCTCCATCAAAGGCTACAAAGCCATGGTTGAAATGCAATTTGCCGACTTCGTGAGTGTGGGCTTCAATCAAATCGTGAATAACCTGGCCAAGATTCACTACCGCTGGGGACAACATGCAGATGTAGTGATTCGAATGCCTACAGGTGCAGGAACAGCTGCTGGCCCCTTCCATTCGCAATCTAACGAAGCCTGGTTTTTCCATACCCCAGGCTTAAAAATCGTCTATCCTTCCAATCCTTACGATGCCAAGGGCCTACTCAATTCGGCTTTAGAAGATCCGAACCCCTATCTCTACTTTGAGCACAAACTTCTTTACCGTTCCATTTCTAGCCCTGTGCCGGACAGCTACTATACGTTAGAAATTGGAAAAGCAGCACTTGCAGCTACTGGAACACAAGTTTCGATCATTTCTTATGGCATGGGGGTACATTGGGCAATCAAGACCGCAGAAGAACTCGGAATTTCAGCAGATATTTTGGACCTCCGCACTTTGCTCCCTTGGGATCAAGAAGCGGTAGCTGCAACAGTTAAAAAAACAGGGAAAGTTATTTTCTTACAAGAAGACACACTTACCGGCGGGATTGGGGCAGAAATCTGCGCTTGGATTTCGGAGCATTGCTTCCCTTACTTGGACGCTCCGGTGATGCGAGAAGGTAGCTTGGATACACCTGTACCTTTTACTCCCAACTTGGAAAAACAATTCCTCCCAGTGGATAGATTCAAAGCTAAACTTCAAAGACTGATTGCATTTTAAGTAAAAACCAGAAATTCATCACCCATGGTTCAACTGAGACAAATTGGAAAGGAAGAACTCTCCATCGTACAAAACATTGCGCACCAAACTTGGCCTTCGACCTTTGAAAATATTTTGAGTACGGAGCAAATTGATTACATGCTCAATTGGATGTATGACCTGAGGCAACTCGAATCTCAAGTAGAGAAGGGGCATGTTTTTGTGATTGCTGAAGAAAGTGGAAACGCAATTGGATTCGCCGGATTTGAACTTTTCTATTTAGAGGGAACGAAGTCCAAACTTCATAAATTGTACCTTCTCCCCAGCTACCATGGAAAAGGGATAGGAAAAACACTACTTCATGAGGTAGCAAGACGAGTGCGGGAAGCAGGTCAACAAAGGCTGCTCCTCAATGTGAACAAGGACAACCAAAAAGCGATTGAATTTTATTCCAGCCAAGGATTTATAGAAATCTACAAGGAGGTTATTGCTATCGGAAATGGATTCTTAATGGATGATTCAGTGATGGAGCTTACTATTTGAAATTTTAATTCCTTTAGGTTTGGAATAAAAAAAGCCTCACAGATAAAGTTTAACTATTCAAACCTTAGTAAATCTGTTATCTATGAGCAAAAAAATAGGTTTTTACTTTAATTCTAGCTGCTCGATTGTACTTCCATTGCCCCTGATTAAATGATAGATTTTTTTCATTTCTTCTAGCTTTTCAGGGTTGGATTTGGATAAATTAGTTCTTTGACCCGGATCAATCTTCAAATTATATAATTGGTATTCTGGAGAATTGCCTAGCTCAATATTTACTTGATTCTGGACCGCTGGGCCAGTGTAAGGTGGAATCATAGCCCAATCCCCTGCTCGAAGTGCTGTTTTTGTACTTGCCTCCACTATAACTGCCTCCCGGCCTTCATGACTTTTCCCCATAAATACATCCATCAAGTTTTCACTATCCATTCCTGTTTCAGAACTTCCTACTAAGGAGGCCAAAGAACTCAATAAATCAATCTGAGATACCAATGCATTGGAAACCCCAAGTTGGATCATCCCTTTCCAAAAGACAACGAATGGCACTTTGGTTCCTGCCTCAAATAATGCATATTTTCCTCCTCGAAGCGGGCCTGAAGGGGTATGATTTCCCAATTTTTCTACCGCATCGTCGTAATACCCATCGTTTAGAACAGGACCATTATCACTTGTGAAAATTATAAGCGTATTTTCCAAAAGACCTTCATTCTCCAGAGTCGAATACAATTCACCAATTACCCAATCTGCCTCAAGCAAAGCATCGCCCCTTGGCCCCATACCTGATTTACCTTCAAACCTAGGGTGTGGAGTACGCGGAACATGGGGCTGGTGCATGGGGAAAAAGAGAAAAAAAGGCTTTCCGGAAGATGCCTTCTCTGTAATGTAGGCTTTACCTTTTTGGAGAAAATGATCTGCCATATCTACATCACTCCACTTAGCACGCGCTCCCCCTTTCATAAATCCAATACGGGGAATCCCATTAACAATACTATTGTTGTGCCCATGATGCCACTTCATTGTAAGCAATTCAGGATTAGATAGCCCTGTGGGCTCTCCTTCGAAATTCTTATCATAATCAACTTGAATAGGATCATTCGGGTCTAGATTAACAACCCAACCATTTTCAATGTAGACTGTAGGAACTCTATCTTGTGTAGCAGCTAAAATATGTGAAAACTCAAATCCCACATGATTGGGGTTGGGGGTAATTTCTTGATTCCAATCCACAAAACCCGTCCCCAATCCAAGATGCCACTTTCCAATCACAGCAGTTTCATAACCCTGAGCCTTGAGCATTTTTGGCAAAGTCATCTGGGCTGTATCAATGATTAAAGGGGCTGTACCGGGAAGAATTTTAGCTTGTTGATTTCTCCATGGATAGGTACCAGTCAGCAATGCATAGCGGCTAGGAGTGCAAGTAGCTGAGGAGGCATATCCATTTGTAAACCTCAATCCTCCGTTGGCTAAAACATCCATATTGGGTGTCCTAAGTGTACCAGATTGATAGGCACTAACATCCCCATAGCCGAGATCGTCAAGGTAAATCAAGACAATGTTTGGATTTTTTTTGTCAGATTTTTGCTGCGCAGGAGCGAGTATACTAATAAGAGAAAGAAAACCAATAGCAGCTAACCTGCTTTTACTTAGCCATAAAAACATAAATACAGTGAGTTATTTTGGAAAGGATTTACCAATTTGAAAAATTAGTCATCCAAATCCAATACCGTATCCCAAAGTACCAGCCCATTGGCAGGCGCCGTAGGTACTGGATCCCAGCTACTTTCGGGATCTTCTAAGCGTTCCTGAATTTGATCAGCATTCCAGTTCCAAATGGCATACACCATCTTGCGTACCTGATGGTGCAAAAAACCCTGGCCCACTACCTCTACTACGAATACTTGTGTAGGAGTATAAAGTGAGTTCATCTCATTCAACTCAAACAAGCGGACTGCCTCTATGCACCTTTCATAGGATAATTTGGTGGCCGATGGCTGGCAAAAAGCTTTGAAATTGTGGCGCCCCACAAACAAGCTACCTAATTCTAGCATTTGATTTAGGGAGTTGGAAAAGGGAACAGCAGAGACTAAGGAAGAAGCGAAGGGATGAAAATTTTGAAGAGATGCGAAAAAATAGCGGTAGGTTTTCTGACGGACAGACTGGATTAAGTTGTAGTCTCGAGCAATGGGCTGGACGCCTTCCAGACGAATCTCGCCACCAAGGTGTGTATTGATAGTTTCTAGAAGGGCCTCAAAATCAATTTGCTCTACCGTAAATAGCTGTACAAAGCCTTTTCTACAACTTACCCCTGAATCAGTGCGACTCGATCCAATTAATCGAAAATCTTCGTGCCCCAAAACATAGCGTAGGACCCGCTCCAACTTCCCCTCCACCGTAGGCTGCTGAGGCTGTTTAGCCCATCCTTTAAAACGAGTTCCCAAGTAAGCAATAGAAAAGAGATATGTAAAGGGACGTGAACGCATTTTTAAAACTCAGAATCGAAAGATCGTCAGAAATAGGAAAATATACGCACAATCCCAAAGCACAGTTTTGTTTAACTAATACTCCTTTAATAAAAAAATAAAACCACCCCATAATGAGGTGGTTAAATCAATTACAGGGAAGTTATTATTCCAAAATTTTTGCTGCTAGCCAGTCTCCCAGATCGGAGGTTTTGTAGGCTTTCCCTCCTTCAGCAATGTCTTCGGTGACAATTCCTTCAGCCAAAGATTGATTGACTACGTCGCTGATTAATTTGGCTTCAGTTGTCAATCCAAATGCATAATCGAATAGCATGGAAGCAGATAGAATAGTCCCCAGTGGATTGGCAATATCCTTTCCAGCCGCTTGAGGATAAGAACCATGAATCGGCTCGAATAGCTTCACCTTGGCACCTAAAGAGGCCGAAGGCATCAAGCCCATCGAACCAGAAATCACTGAGGCCTCATCGGTTAAAATATCTCCAAAGAGATTTTCAGTAATCAACACGTCGTATGCCTTGGGCCATTGAATCAATCGCATGGCTACTGCATCTACAAATTCATACTCTACTTTTACATCAGGATATTCAGAAGCTAATTCTTGAACAGTTTCTCTCCACAATCTGGATGTGGCCATCACGTTTGCTTTGTCCACGCAGGTCAGCAGTTTTCTCCGCTTTTGAGCAGCTTCGAAACCCATTCTAGCCAAGCGTACAATCTCCTCCTTGCTGTAAACATTGGTATCAAAAGCTTTTGTTCCTTGCTCGTTTCTTCCTCTTGGCTCACCAAAATAGATGCCTCCCGTCAGTTCCCTAAAAAAAACTAGATCTACTCCATCCACTCGATCCAATTTGAGTGGGGATTTGTGTACTAGAGAAGGAAAAGTAAAGGTCGGTCGAACATTAGCGAAGAGTCCTAATTTTTGTCGCATGCGAAGTAGGCCTTGCTCAGGACGTACCTTGGCCTTAGGGTCGTTGTCGTATTTGGGATCCCCAATTGCACCAAAAAGGACTGCATCTGATGCCACACAAATTTCGTGGGTAGCATCTGGATAGGGATCGCCTGTAGCATCAATTGCACATGCACCCACCAAGCCCTCTTGAAAGGTAATTTGATGGTTAAACTTTTTTCCAATTGCCTCAACCACTTTTACGGCCTGAGCAATTACTTCTGGCCCAATGCCATCGCCTGGCAGGAGCGCTATTTTCATTTCCATAGTATGAAATTAAGGATGTATTTCCATTGCATGATTGTCCATGATATTCAACATTTTTTCCGTAGCCATCATGGCTGCTACGGTTTGGTCTGGATCCAAACCTTTGGTTTTGAATCGTCTTCCATACTCCCAAGTAATCACCGTCTCCACCAAAGCATCCGTCTTCCCTCCTGGGGGAATGGTCACGTGGTAATCTACTAGTTTGGGTAAGTCCTTTTTTAGGGAGGTATAAATCTTATTCAACGCTTTCATGAATGAATCGTACTGCCCATCGCCAGTGGCTGTGGCCTCATGAAAGCTATTATGTACCTTTAATCGTAACTGTACCGAAGGCCTAAATCCTTTGGAATGAGTCATTTGATATCCATCGATACTGATATTTTTTGCAAATGAATTATTTTGCAACACATCTGAAATGATGTAGGGCAAGTCTTCTGTCGTTACTCGCTCTTTTTTATCACCCAATTCAATAATCCGCTGCGTCACACGAGCTAGTTCATCCGGCTCCAGGGATATACCTAAAGTCTCTAAATTCTTTGAAATATTAGCTTTTCCAGAGGTTTTACCTAGTGCATATTTTCGTTCTCTACCAAAGCGCTCTGGAAGCAATTGATTGAAGTACAAACTCTTTTTTTGATCTCCATCGGCATGGATACCTGCTGTTTGAGTAAATACATTTTCACCCACGACGGGTTTGTTGGCAGGAATGTATTGCCCTGAAAATTGCTCCACCAACTTAGACACGCGAAAGATCTTTTGTTCCTGCACGCCGATTTCCAAATCTGTAAAATCCTTAATCACTGCTACGACCGATTCTAAAGGGGCATTTCCTGCTCGTTCCCCTAGCCCATTTATTGTACTATGAATGCCTGATACCCCTTGAAGTACGGCTTCAAGAACATTGGCTATCGCTAGATCGTAATCGTTGTGCCCGTGAAAATCAAATTGCAAGTCAGGGAATTTGGAGATAACCTCACCCAAAAAACTACGCACTTCCAAGGGGGAAAGAATCCCTAATGTATCCGGAAGCATTACTCGTTGGATCGGTTGCTCGGCAAGCATTTCTATTAAGCTTAACGTGTAATTTGGGGAATTACGCATTCCATTGGACCAGTCTTCCAGGTAGACATTGACCTGAAGGCCTTTTGCTCTTGCATAGGAAATGCTTTCACGAATTTCGGAAAAATGCTCCTCAGGAGTTTTCTTCAGTTGGTGTACCAAGTGATTGAGTGAGCCTTTGGTAAGTAAGTTGAGTACTCGAGCACCTGCCTCCACTATCCAGTCTACCGAAATGGGGGTATCCACAAATCCAAGGACCTCTACTCGATCTAGGCATCCTTTCTGAGCAGCCCATTGGGTAATCCGTTGTACTCCTTCCAATTCACCAGGGGAAACTCGTGCAGAAGCTACCTCAATTCGATCAACCTTTAATTCTTCAATTAGTGCTTTGGCAAGGTGAAGCTTTTCTGATGGCAAAAATGACACCCCTGAGGTCTGCTCACCATCCCTCAAGGTAGTATCCATTAGTTCCAATCTTCTTGCCTCCATGCTAAATAACTTACCTTTTGCTGGCAAAAGCCTCTATTTCTGGAGCAATATTGATGAGGTAATCGATGTCATCAAAACCATGTTGCATGTTATCCTTTTTGTATTCGTTGATATCGAAGGATTCGGCATCCCCTGTAGCGAGTAGGGTGATGGTTTGCTGAGGCAAATTCACTTCTACTACCGTTTGGGGGTCTGCTGCTATTGCGGAAAACAATTTCTCTGCAAAGTCTGGGGTGACCGTCACTGGGAGCACGCCAATGTTCAGGCAGTTATTTTTAAATATATCAGCAAAAAAACTGGACACCACACAACGAAATCCATAGTCGTACAAGGCCCAAACAGCATGTTCTCGACTCGAGCCAGAGCCGAAATTTTTTCCAGCTACCAAAATTTTCCCATTGTAGGTAGGATCATTAAGAACGAAATCAGATTTTGGAGTACCTGCAGCGTCGTATCGCCAATCACGAAACAAGTTGTCACCAAATCCTTCCCGCTCTGTGGCTTTCAAAAAGCGTGCAGGAATAATTTGATCCGTATCCACATTCTCTGTAGGAAGTGGTACTGTTGTACTTTTAAGTATGGTAAATTTATCGTAAGCCATGATTTATTCATTCAAAGGTTAAATTTAGACTGCTAGGTGATTCCCCCGCATTCCTTATTTCATACTTCCCAATTTGTCTTGTCAATTCCCAAATACTTCTCTTGGATCCGTAATTCGGCCAGTAATCGCTACCGCCGCTACGGTCAAGGGAGAGGCAAGCAGGGTACGTGCTCCAGGACCTTGACGCCCTTCAAAATTCCTATTAGAGGTGGATACTGCATATTTGCCAGCAGGAATCTTGTCGTCGTTCATGGCAAGACATGCAGAGCAGCCTGGTTGACGAAGTTCAAAACCCGCTTCTTCCAAAATAGCTACTAACCCTTCTGCTTGTGCTTGTTTTTCTACTTCGCGAGAACCTGGAACTATCCAAGCAGTGATGGAATCTGCTTTTTTATGTCCTTTTACAAATTGAGCCACAGCGCGGATATCTTCGATTCTTCCGTTGGTGCAAGAGCCTACAAAAACATAGTCTACTGATTTTCCTAGAATTGGTTCTCCAGGTGCAAAACCCATGTAGTCTAACGATTTGAGGTAGGAAGTTTTGTTGGAACCTTCCATCCCTTGGGTACTTGGAATATTCCCATTTACTTTGATTCCCATCCCTGGATTGGTACCATAGGTAATCATGGGTTCTATGTCTGCCGCTTGAAAGACCAATTCTTTATCAAAAATAGCCCCATCGTCTGTTTTTAAAGTTTTCCAATGTGCCACGGCCTGATCCCACGCTTCCCCTTTTGGAGCATATTCTTTTCCTTTCAAATAGGCAAAGGTCGTTTCGTCTGGGGCAATTAGCCCCCCACGTGCACCCATCTCGATGGACATGTTGCAAATTGTCATGCGGGCTTCCATAGATAAGCTTTGGATTGCTGAACCTGCATATTCCACAAAGTAGCCTGTGGCTCCTGCGGCAGATATCTTGGAGATGATGTAAAGAATAATGTCTTTGGAGGTAACGCCTTTCCCAAGAGTACCCTCTACAGAAATTCGCATTTTTTTAGCTTTGGACTGCATGATGCATTGGGTAGCGAGGACCATCTCTACCTCGGAAGTTCCAATTCCAAAGGCAATTGCGCCAAATGCACCGTGGGTAGATGTATGGGAATCCCCACAAACAATCGTCATTCCGGGCTGAGTTACTCCCAGCTCTGGACCAATCACATGGACGATTCCATGGTGTGCCGAGCCCAAGTCATGCAATTCTATACCGTATTTCGCACAATTCTGTCTAAGCTTTTCCACTTGCATTCGGGAAAGCTTGTCTTTGATGGTTTGGTCCTGATCAACTGTTGGCACATTATGATCCGGAGTGGCGATAGTACGATGAGGATATTTCACCCCAATCCCTCTTTTTTCCAAATTGAGAAAGGCAACTGGAGAGGTCACTTCGTGGATGAAATGCTTGTCGATGAAAAATACATCAGGACCAGCGGGCACGGATTTAACTACGTGTGCATCCCAAATTTTATCAAATAAGGTAGTCTTTTCCATAATTAGGCAGTCGCAAATTCTTTGACTGGAATTTTGTTAAGTGCATCTACAAATGCTTGTGCAGAAGCGAGTACAATGTCTTGGTTGGAGGCAAAGCCATAGTAGGGTTTGTCAGACTTAATGAGACGCATATGTACTTTGGCCACATCGTCACTTCCTTGGGTGATCGCTTGGATAAGAAACTCCTCTAGCTCCACTTGAGGCTTTACAATAGATTCTATAGCCTTGAGAACGGCATCCACTGGCCCTACGCCAGTAGAAGTGGCCATCTGAAGTGAATTACCTACTTTGAGAGTTACTTGAGCTGTTGCTTCGCCCTCCGAGGAGTAGTGGACCTGGTCCAACTCAATAAAGTTAGATTCGTCGATGAATTTACCTACCAGTTCCAAGAGATCTTTTCTGCCGATATCCCGCTTGGAATCTGCAAGCACTAAAAATGCTTCGTATACTTCTCGTAAGGCTTCTCCTTCTAGCTCCACCCCTAAGGCATCCAGGTGATGTTTGAGTGCTGCTCTTCCAGAACGTGCGGTCAGGACTATGGTAGATTCTGCAACGCCTACATCCTTGGGATCCATGATCTCGTAATTTTCTCGATGCTTTAGTACCCCATCTTGATGGATACCCGAAGAATGTGCAAATGCATTTCTTCCGACAATCGCCTTGTTGGGTTGCACAGGCATGTTCATCAATTTGGATACCAGGCGGCTGGTATGGTAAATTTTCGGAGTCACAATATCCGTGTACACGGGGATGGATTGATGGCATTTGATTGCCATTACAACCTCTTCCATAGAAGTATTACCGGCACGCTCTCCGATTCCGTTGATGGTCACCTCTACCTGTCTTGCACCTTGTTGTACTCCCGCTACGGTGTTGGCTGTAGCCATACCCAGATCGTTGTGGCAATGGGTAGCAATGATCGCCTTATCAATATTGGGGACCCGGTTTTTCAAGCTAGAAATGATGGCTCCATATTGTTCTGGTAAGCAATAACCCGTAGTATCAGGAATATTGACTACGGTCGCACCTGCTTTGATTACCTCTTCAATAATTTTACACAAAAAATCGGCCTCAGCGCGTCCAGCATCTTCCGCATAAAACTCTACATCTTCTACAAATCGTTTGGCAAACTTAACTGCTGCTACCCCGCGTTGGATAATATCCTCAGGAGTAGTTCGAAGCTTGTATTGAATATGATAAGGTGAAACACCTATTCCTGTATGGATCCGGCCTTTCTTGGCATATTGAAGTGCCGCTCCGGCTACTTCAATATCCTTTTCTACTGCACGCGACAGGGCACAAATGATTGGATTAGAAACGGCTTTTGATATTTCCACCACCGAGGAAAAATCTCCTGGGCTAGAAATTGGAAAACCAGCCTCAATGATATCCACACCTAGTTCTTCCAGCGCCTTTGCGACAATGATTTTTTCTTGGGTGTTGAGTTGACATCCTGGCACTTGCTCTCCATCTCGAAGGGTGGTATCAAAAATCCATAGCTTTTCACTCATTACCTTTGGGGTTTGGGTACATTAATTATTTTCTGGTCTCAACTTGCGTACTACTGCACCTGCTTGCCACATTTCAGAATCACGAAGTTGTGCCAATTCGGCCTCAAGTTTTTCTCTATAATCTGTCTTAGAATTCGAATCAATAGATTTTTGAGCCTCAGCTCCTGATTTTACAGATGCATAAAGCGCTTCAAATACAGGCTTAGTCGCATCTCGGAAAGGCTTCCACCAATCTAAAGCGCCTCGCTGTGCTGTCGTAGAACAATTGGCATACATCCAATCCATTCCATTTTCAGCCACTAGTGGCATCAGAGACTGGGTCAATTCTTCTACGGTCTCATTGAACGCTTCAGAAGGGGTATGTCCATTCGCACGAAGCACCTCGTATTGAGCAGCAAAAATACCTTGAATAGCTCCCATTAGGGTGCCACGCTCTCCAGTCAAATCTGAAGTCACTTCCCGGTAGAAGTCGGTTTCAAACAGGTAACCCGAGCCCACACCAATACCAAGAGCCACTACGCGCTCCTTGGCTCTACCTGTGCCATCTTGATAAATTGCGTAGGAAGAATTTAGACCTCTCCCCTCCACAAACATTCTTCGTAGAGAGGTACCTGAACCTTTTGGAGCAACCAAGATCACATCCACATCTGCTGGAGGAATAATTCCGGTTTTCTCTTTGTAGGTAATTCCAAATCCGTGGGAGAAATAAAGGGCCTTACCAGGAGTTAAGTGTTTTTTCAAAGTAGGCCACAAAGTAATTTGACCTGCATCTGAAAGCAAAAATTGGAGGATGGTCCCTCGAGCACAGGCTTCTTCAATTTCAAACAGTGTTTCACCTGGTACCCAACCATCAGCAATGGCTTTATCCCAAGTTTTGGAGCCGCTTCGCTGCCCTACAATTACCTTAAAGCCGTTGTCTCGAAGATTAAGCGCTTGGCCTGGGCCTTGCACCCCGTATCCAATAACTGCAATCACCTCGTCTTTTAAGACTTCTCTTGCTTTTTCTAGAGGAAATTCCTCCCTAGTTACTACGTTTTCTTCAACGTTTCCAAATTTCAATTTCATAATAAAAGATGTTAAGAATAGATTTTTAGGTTGAGTTTAGTTCACAAATGAATCGATGGTCAACATGCGTTTAGCAACTGCTACCCTGCCAGAACGAGCAAACTCTAGGATACCGTAGTCTTTGAGGAGCTCCAAAAGTTCTCTAGTTTTTTCTTTATGACCGGTTAATTCCAAGACTACAAAGTCTTGTTCTGCAGCAATTATCTTGGCGTGATGTTCTCGTATAATTTTCTCCAACCCTCCATCGAGACGAGAAACTGGAAGTTTGTAAAGAGCCAGTTCTTGGTAAACTACTCCAGAATCTTCGTGGTGAAAGGCTTTGATGACATCGATTATTTTTTCGATCTGATTGACTAATTGAATGACCGTTTCTTCGTTAACTGTCACTTCAATGGTAATGCGGTGTACTCCCGGAATTCGACTTTCCGATGCAGTGAGCGCATCGATGTTGATCCCTCTTCGTGTAAAAATAATGGTAATCCGGTTAAGTAACCCGATAAAATTTTCTGTAATGACAAATATGGTGTAGCGTTTCATAGGGTCAATTTAGTGTAGTCGAACTTCTTCTACGGAGCATCCAGTAGCTATCATAGGAAAGACATTGTCTTCTTTCTCTACTACCACTTCTAGAAAATAAGGGCCATCGTGAATCAGCATGTCTTCAATGGCTTCTTGAAGATCGCCCCGCTCTCCCACCTTTTGGGCTTTGATCCCATATGCTTCCGCAAGCTTGATGAAATCGGGATTGTCTAATTCAGTAAAGGAATAGCGTTTATCAAAAAACATTTGTTGCCATTGGCGTACCATTCCCAAATAATTGTTGTTGAGTAAAACAATTTTAACAGGAGCTTTGGTTTGCATGATGGTTCCCAATTCTTGAATGGTCATTTGAATTCCCCCATCTCCCACTACACAAATCACTTGACGTGAATAGTCATGAAGTTGGGCTCCAAGTGCTGCAGGCAGGGCAAAACCCATGGTTCCAAGACCACCAGAGGTCACCTGGGTCCGTGTTTTTTTATAATTAAAGTACCTCCACGCAATCATTTGATGCTGTCCTACATCGGTAACCAAGACTGCATCGTCTGCTTTGTATCGATTGATATGGTGAATTACCTCTCCCATAGTCAGGCCTGCTTTGGTAGGAGTTAGGTCGTATTGGACCACTGCCTCTTTTTCTTGAAGCTCTAAAGCACGAAATTTAGCCATCCAATCTGGATAGGTCTTCGCAGAAATTACTGCTGTTAATTGGGTAAGGCTATCTTTACAATCTCCCAATACTGCGACTGTAGCTTTGACATTTTTATTGATTTCAGCAGGATCGAGCTCTAAGTGGATGATTTTGGCTTGCTTGGCATAACGCGAAAGGTCTCCCGTTACTCGGTCGTCGAAGCGCATTCCAACAGCAATCAAAACATCGCATTGGTTGGTCAGCAAATTGGGAGCATAGTTGCCATGCATGCCTAACTTTCCCACATAGCTAGGGTGATCTTCAGAAAGCGCACCTGAGCCCAATAAAGTAGATGCAGCAGGAATACCTGATTTATCTAAGAAAGCTTTGAAGGCCCCTTCTGCTTTTCCTAATATCACCCCTTGACCAAACAATACATAAGGACGGCTTGCACCGTTTATCAGTGCTGCTGCTTCCTGCAGGGCTGTTTCAGAAATAGGCCTTTTGGTCACATAAGACCTAAATTCCTGGCAGGGCTTGTAATTAAACTCCCCAAAATCTACTTGTGCATTTTTGGTAATGTCAATGAGTACTGCCCCCGGTCTACCAGAGCGTGCGATAAAAAATCCCTTAGCAATTGCAGGAGCAATATCTTCTACATGCCTTACCTGAATATTCCATTTGGTAGCCGGCATAGAAATTCCCATCATATCTGTTTCTTGGAAGGCATCTGTACCCAGCAAATGTGCTGCAACTTGTCCAGTAATACATACCAATGGGGTACTATCAATCTGTGCATCTGCTAATCCAGTGATCAAATTTGTTGCTCCAGGACCAGAAGTAGCCAAGCAAACCCCTACCTTACCTGAAGTACGCGCATACCCTTGTGCAGCATGAATGGCTCCTTGTTCATGGCGCGTAAGCACATGTTTGATTTGATCATGATAGTCGTAAAGCGCATCGTAAACAGGCATAATTGCACCGCCTGGATACCCAAAAATTAACTCCGCCTGTTCGGCTATCAGCGAACGAACGACAATATCTGCACCTCTCATTTTAGTTTCCATGGAATTAAAATTTATCGGTAACACATCCTTCTGAGGCAGTAGCCACTAATCGATTGTATTTTTTAAGAGTTCCTTGCAACCCTTCAATGGTCTTGGGAGTCCAAGTGGATTTTCGTGCTGCAAATTCCTCTTTGGAGACAGCCACATGCAGCCCTTGGCTATCTGTATCTATGGTAATGATATCACCATCCACAAGCAAACCAATAGGTCCACCACACCAAGCTTCTGGGGTCACATGGCCTACCACAAACCCGTGAGTACCTCCCGAAAAGCGACCATCTGTAATGAGGGCAACATCTGCGCCTAGTCCAGCCCCAATAATCATGGAGGTTGGTTTGAGCATCTCAGGCATTCCTGGGGCTCCTTTTGGACCTACATTTCGGATAACGACCACATCCCCGGCTTTGACCTGATGGTCACGAATAGCATTGTTGGCATCCAACTCAGAATCAAATACTCGTGCTGGTCCAGTAAAAAGCCTTCCTTCCTTGCCTGTAATTTTAGCTACCGCTCCTTCGGGAGCTAAGTTGCCTTCTAGAATACATAGGTGACCGGTATTTTTGATTGGTGTCTCTACCGGATGGATCACATTTACTTTGGAGGGAACAAGCGCCTCTACATTTTCCAAATTTTCAGCTATGGTCTTTCCCGTTACAGTGATACAATCTCCATGAAGGTATCCTTTTTCTAAAAAGTATTTCATGAAAGCTGGAAGACCTCCCTGCTCGTGCAAGTCTTCCATTAGAAATTTACCTGAAGGCTTAAAGTCTCCGACCATTGGGGTCTTTCCATTGAGCTCTCTAAAATCTTGAAGGGTAAATGGTACTCCCGCTGTCCGAGCAATCGCCAAGAGATGGAGCACTGCATTGGTGCTACCTCCTAGGGCAATTGCTACTCGAACTGCATTTTCAATGCTTTTTCGAGTAACGATGTCCTTAGGTTTCAAATCCATCTCCAACAAAATTCGTAGGTAATGATTTACTTCCCGGCATTCCCGTAGTTTTTCTGGGGAATTAGCTGGATTGGAAGCTGAATAGGGCAAGGACATGCCTAAAGCCTCAATGGCTGAAGACATCGTGTTGGCAGTATACATCCCCCCGCAGGCTCCCGCACCAGGACACGCATTTCTGATCACTCCATCGTAATCCTCTGGGGTAATGGTTCCTTGAATTTTTTTACCAAATGCCTCAAACGCAGAAACGATATTCAATTTTTCTCCCTTATAAATCCCAGAGGCAATCGTACCCCCATAGACCATGATGCTGGGGCGATTGATTCGAAGCATGCCAATGATGGCACCAGGCATATTTTTATCACATCCAGCTACGGCTACACACCCATCGAAAGAATGTCCCAGTACAAAGGATTCAATGGAGTCTGCGATTATTTCGCGTGAAACAAGGGAGTAGCGCATCCCCAAAGTCCCCATGGAAGTGCCATCAGAAATTCCTATTGTGTTAAATACCAATCCGGTCAGCTCTTCTTCTTGGGAGGATGCTTTGATATGCGCAGCAAAGTCATTGAGGTGCATATTGCAGGGATTACTTTCGTAACCGCAACTAGCAATCCCAATAAATGGCTGCTTCATTTTTTTATCTGACATGCCTGTGGCATACAACATCGCCATTCCTGCAGGATGTTCTGGGTTATCACTTATTTCCCAACTGTGCTTTTTAAGTGGATTTTGGGCCATTGTCGTTTAAATAAAAAAAGTGCCTCTGTAATTGGAGGCACTTTATAAGGTATAGGAATATCTCTATAAACTTGTGCCTCACTTGGAAATTAAAAGGAGAATGCTAAATCGCAGGGGAAGCAACAAGGTGTAAATCATGAGCTAGTGGAATGAGGTCACAGGATTGAATCACTATGCAATACTAATTATCTGAAGCGAGACTTACAATATTTAATTCTTCTTGGAATGGCAGGTTCAGTGTTAAAAATTGGGTAAATTCTATATTTACAGACTTTAATTTTGAAATTAAACCACCCGCAAATTTTAATCTTTAAAATTCGCCTAATTCACGAACTTTATCAAAATATTCTACTGATTTTTATTTTTTTCAATTTTTTTGAATTCTAATCGCATTTCCAATAATGGACAGAAGAAAAAGTCAGATAAATGGCAACAAAAAGAGTGATTGATTGGTGTTTTTAAAAAATCAATACACACTAATTCTATCCTCTTTTCCCTTACTTTTGTTGAAACTGTTGCCCATGATTACTTTTCCCAACGCCAAAATCAACCTCGGACTTCACATCCTCAAAAAGCGGAAAGATGGCTACCACGATTTGGAGTCCTGCATGGTCCCTATTCCTATTTGCGATGCATTAGAAATGATTGTGGGCAAAAACTCCACTTGGACTGCTACTGGATTACCTGTTCCAGGAGACCCCAAAGACAACTTGATTTTGAAAGCAGAAAAGCTACTTAAAAAAGATTTTCAGGGGTTACCCAGTTTACAAATCCACCTACACAAACACATCCCTATGGGAGCAGGACTGGGAGGAGGGTCGGCCGACGGCGCATTTGCACTCAAGCTGATGAATAACCTTTTTGATTTACACTTGGATGATTTCTTTTTAGAGGAATATGCCGCAGAATTGGGAAGCGATTGTCCTTTTTTTATTGAAAATACGCCTAAAATCATTCGTGGGAGAGGTGAAATTCTTGAGCCAATTTCACTATCCCTTCGAGGGTCTTACCTCGTATTGATTCATCCAGGAATACATGTGGGCACCAAGGAAGCCTATGCGGGGGTGATCCCAAAGGCTCCTGAAACCAAGCTTGAGACTATTTTGGCAGATCGTAGCCGTTGGAAAGAAGAATTGATCAACGACTTCGAACCATCTGTCTTTCTTGCCCATCCGGAGTTGGCAATCATAAAATCCAATCTCTACCAAGCTGGGGCCTTCTACGCCTCCATGTCTGGATCTGGATCTAGTATTTTCGGATTGTTTGATCAAAAACCCATACTTCCCAACTGGCCCTCCACTTATTTTATTTTTGAAGCAAGCTTGTAAGTGGGTGCAACCCATCCTTGTGTCTCAGTTGAAGATCCAAGTTGCACGTTAGTTTAGTAGACCAATTTTCTTTTTTTATTCCAAAAGTTGAGGATGGGATACATCAGGACAGAAATAAGAATAATCCCCGTTCCCAAGTAAAATTGGTCGGTCATTTTTTCTTTTTCCCCAAAAATCACTACCGCCAGAATAATCCCATACACGGGCTCCAAATTAATGGTCAAATTTATGGAAAATACAGGCAAGCGCTTCATCAACTCTACGGAAACAGAAAACGCATATACCGTACAAACCCCTGCTAAAATGAGGAGCCAAAACCAGTCATCCCCTTTCCAAGCCCATTGAATTGTGCTTTCATTGAAGTAGGCATAAATGGGAAGAAATGCCAATGCAACCAAACTAGCAGCCCCCATCTCGTACAACGTGATTTGATACGGGTTGTGTCTTTGAGTCAGGCGCCCATTGAGCACGGAAAATAAGGCTGACAAAAATGCAGACCCCACAGCCATCACTAGCCCCAATACATAGCCAGATTCAAACTGAAAAATCACTACCAAACCAGAAATTACCAAGAGTCCTAAAGCAACTTCATAGAGTTTAACTGCCTTTTTATTGACCAAGGGATCAATAAAGGCCGTCCATAGCGAGGTAGTAGCCATACCAGCCAAGCACACCGAAGCAGTCGAAACTTTTGCAGACCAAAAAAATAAGATCCAGTGGAGGGAAATTAAAACCCCAACACCTATAATTTGGAGTACTTCTTTGGGGGCAATAACCAAAGGTACTTTCTTCGCGACCATTATTAAAGTAACGCCTGCTGTAGCCAACAAGGTTCGGTAAAAAACCAGTTCCAAAGAAGGCAAACTTATTAGCAATCCAAGGATAGCTGTACCTCCCCAAATCAACACAATAAAATGAAGTAGCAAATAATCTTTTGCAGCAGTAGTAGAAATCATCTAGGGACTGTTTTGTACAAAATTAATCCCGTAGTGGCAAAAAGTAAGTTGGGAATCCAAACAGCAAGAACTGGGAAAGTGGTGCCTGCCTCTGCAAAGGTGCGTGATAAAATAAATAAAAGTATGTAAACAAATGCTAAGAAGAACCCCATTGCAATTTGAAATCCAGAGCCTCCTCTCGTTTTACGAGCCGACATGATCACCCCTATAAAGGTGAGAATAATGGAGGCAAATGGAGACATGTACCGAACTATCCGCTCGATGCGATAATAGCTCACATTGTCAGCGCCACGCTCTTCGAGCAGGGTGATTTGCTGGCTCAATTCTGGCAACTTCAATGTCTCGTGGTGATTTGCGGGCAATTCAAAATCTGTAGGCGTGATGGAAAGCACGGTATCCATCTCACTTCCCGTAAAATAGTCCTCTCCTTTATCTTTCAAGATGCGAAGCCTCCAATTCTCAAGCCTCCATACATTTTTGGTGGTATCCCATTGAATTAAGTCAGAAGAAAGCTTGGATATCAGCCTTCCATCCCGAATTTCTTCCAATGTAAAACTGTAGCCTGTATAACTCGTTTTGTAAAATCTGCTGATGTAGGCGTATGCATTTGGGCCCACTTTGATGTGGATATTGGGATCGGTTGAAGCTGACCCCTTTTCTAAGTATTGCATTTTAAATTTAGCTACACCTGCAGTAGCAGAAGGCAAAATCCATCCATTCAATACAAAACTGGTGGCTCCAATGAGCACTGCAGCAAAAAGAAAGGGACGAAGCAAACGTATAAAACTGATGCCTGAACTTAAAATTGCAACGATTTCTGTTCGGCCAGCCATCTTGGAAGTGATGAAGATGACGGAAATAAACACGGTAATTGGAGTCAAAAGATTGTTTAAATACAATCCATAATTCCCCATATAAGCCAGAATATCCAAGGTAGGGACTTGATTCCTAATGTAGGTGTCGTTTTTTTCAGTAAAATCAAGCACAAGGACCACCAAAATAAGAAGCACTACTACAAAAAAGTAGGTCTTTAAAAATTCCTTGATGATTAACCGATCTAAAATCTTCATTTCACAATCGAGTGCTTACTTTTTTGACCATCATTGATTTCCAATTCGCAAAATCTCCTTTCTGAATATGTGCCCTCGCCTCTCCAACAAGCCAAAGGTAAAAAGATAGGTTGTGTATACTTGCAATTTGCGCTGCCAAAATCTCTTTGGAAACGGTTAAATGTCTCAAATAGGCTTTGGAATACCCAGTACTGACTTCGTTGGTAAGGGCAGGATCTAAGGCACTAAAATCATCTTTCCATTTTTCATTACGGATATTAATAATTCCTTCTGAAGTAAATAACATTCCATTTCGCGCATTTCTAGTGGGCATCACGCAATCAAATAAGTCTACTCCAAGAGCGATACACTCCAAAATATTTGCGGGCGTACCCACTCCCATTAAGTACCGAGGTTTGTCTTCTGGTAAAATGGCAGTCACCAATTCGGTCATTTCATACATGAGTTCGGCTGGCTCCCCCACAGAAAGTCCTCCAATAGCATTTCCTTCTCGATCTTGCTTGGCGATAAATTCTGCACTTTGAATACGTAACTCTTTGTACACCGAACCTTGAACGATAGGAAAAAGGCTTTGGCTGTACCCATACTTCCCTTCGGTAGCATCAAAACGGTCCTGACAGCGAATTAGCCAACGATGGGTCATCTCCATAGATTGCCTTGCATAGGAATAATCACAGGGGTAAGGAGTACACTCATCAAAAGCCATGACGATATCTGCGCCAATACTTCGCTGAATATCCATCACATTTTCGGGAGCAAAAAAATGTTTAGAACCATCAATATGCGATTTGAAAGTAACTCCTTCTTCGTTGATTTTTCGAGTCCCGGCAAGAGAAAAAACCTGGTATCCTCCTGAATCGGTCAACATGGGTCGGTCCCAACCGATAAATTGATGGAGGCCGCCCACTTTTTCCAAGATCTCCAAACCAGGCCTTAGGTAGAGATGGTAGGTATTTCCTAGTATAATTTGCGCTTTGATATCTTGCTTTAGCTCACGCTGATGAACTGCCTTCACTGTTCCTGCTGTTCCTACCGGCATAAAAATAGGCGTCTGTAGGATGCCATGATCAGTTTCTAGGGTACCAGTTCGGGCTTGGGATTGGCTATCTTTTTTTTCTAAAACAAATTTCATGGAAGGGAAAATATAAGCAATTGGAACTGCCTTTATTACACTAGCTTAGTTGCACAAAAATATCCACTTATTCTTAAATGACTTGCTGAAATTGATTTTATATTTGCTCAGCAAAATTGACCTATGGGCCTGTTTTTATTGTGGTTTTTCTTTGGAATCGGATTCCTTATTCAATTGGGGTATCTGTTATTCATTTTTTCTAGAACAGCTTGGCCCATAAAGGAGCCTACTAATTCCAGTATTCAGTATCCGGAAGAAGGGGTGACCATTTTAGTCACTGCGAGAAATAAATTTAAGTTACTTAAAGTACTCATCCCCAAGCTATTTGAGCAAGACTACCCCAAGTTTGAAGTCATGGTTGTCAATGACCAAAGTACAGATCGTACCAAACGCCTTCTGGAAGAGCTGATGGCTCAATATCCTAAACTACGCTCGGTGACCCTTACCTATACACCAAAGCACGTCACTGCGAAAAAATTTGCAATTACCTTGGGAATTAAGGTGGCAAAAAATGACGTTATTTTATTAACAGAGGCAGATTGTATTCCTCAATCCAACCAATGGCTGCGTAAAATGACTGCTCCAATCCGGGAAGAAGGAAAAATATTTTCAATTGGATTTGCTGGAGTACAAGAAGACGGGAACTATTTAAATTCATGGATTCAGTTCGAAACAATTTTGAGGGCACTATTCACCTTTTCCTTTGGATTATGGAAATCACCATTCACTGGAACTGGGAAAAATTTGAGTTATCGCAAAAGCTTTTTTATGGAGAAAAAAGGCTTTAGAGGGTTTTGGGATCATAAAGGCGGAGAGGATTCCTTATGGATCAACGCTCATGCTACGGGAGCAAATAGCAAAGTGGTGATTAACCCAGAGGCAATCACGGTTGCAAACCCAGCGGCCACTTGGAAGGAATATATTGCTCAGGAAAAGCATCTTTTACATTCTGAAAAATTTTTTACAGTAGAAGATAAGCGAAAAATGGGCAGTTATGGCATTTCTCATGCCTTGTACTGGATCGGAGGATTAGGTTTGTTAATTTATTTTGGAATTGACTTACAATGGGAACATTTTTTGATTGTTTTGGGTAGTATAGGTATCCGATCACTTTTACTGCTGCTACTCTTTCAGGGGGCGTCAAAAAATATCCAAGGAATTATTCCAAAAATGAAGGTGTTAACGAATGATTTCTTGTATTTAGGGTACTTTTGGGTTCTTGGATCTATTTCCTATCAGGCAAAAACCAACAAATGAACGGTAACGAACGTGAATTTTCATCCAAGGCGCTCGAAGATTTTGAATTAATTGACCGCGCTGTGCAAGGTAGGGATCAAGCAGCCTATGCTACCTTGATGAAAAGGTACAAGAAAGCTGTTTATTTTATGATTTTAAAAATGATCCGAGATGCAGATGATGCGGATGATCTCACTATGGAGGCGTTTGCAAAAGCCTTCCGAAACTTGGATCGATTCAAAAAAGAGTACACTTTTTCTACCTGGCTTTTCCGGATTGCTACCAACAATGCCATCGACTTTATCCGAAAGAAAAAGCTTAAAACCATGAGCTTGAACAATTCCTTTTCCGATGACAATGGCAATGCGGTGACCATGGATGTAGCTGACAAAGATGATAATCCTCAGGACGAGTTTATCAAGTCTCAACGCATGGAGATGGTACGCCTTTTCGTAGATAAGCTCCCTGCCAAATACCGTACACTAGTTAAACTTCGCTATTTTGACGAGCTTTCCTACGAGGAGATCGCCCAAGAGCTTGACAAACCATTAGGAACTGTGAAAGCGCAATTGCATCGTTCCCGTGAATTGCTCTATGAAATTGCTGCTGGAAAAGAAAACCAAATTTAATGCCCCTTACTAGCGCCTTGATTACTTCCTATTTTCCCGGACTTAGCCCCAAACAGCTGCAGCAGTTTGAGCAACTGGAAGAGCTGTATCAAGATTGGAATGCTAAAATCAACGTGATCAGTCGCAAAGACATGGAGCACTTTTACGTGCATCATGTCCTCCACTCGCTAGGAATAGCTAAAGTGATGGAGTTTCAGCCTGGTACCAAAGTTTTGGATATTGGTACGGGAGGCGGATTTCCTGGTATCCCCTTAGCCATCCTTTTTCCAGACAGTCACTTCCATTTGGTGGATTCCATTGGCAAGAAAATTACTGTCGTCAAAGAAGTCGCTAAGGCACTCAAATTGACCAACGTCGAAGCGCAACAGGCGCGTGCAGAAACCTTGGTACGGAAGTATGATTTTGTGGTCAGCCGGGCTGTCACCCGCATGATCCAGTTTTATCCTTGGGTAAAAGGGAAAATCAAAAAAGAGGACATCAATGACTATCCGAACGGCATCCTCTACCTCAAAGGCGGGGATGTGGACGAGGAAATGGAGGAAACAGGGAAGTCCTACGTTTGCTACCACTTGGAAGATTACTTCAAGGAAGAATTTTTTCAGACCAAAAAGGTGATTTACATGCCTTGGGAGGATAAACGATAATTCGAGACAGAAAAAAATCTTCCAGTTTTAAAAAGTCTTTGCGACAATTTCCGTCATTCCATTTTTTGCTTCCCTCTTTAAGCCCTAATTTGAATGCTCATTCTTCGAGTCTCCCATGTACTTAATTTTTGATACAGAAACTACTGGATTACCTAGATCCTACAATGCCCCCATGTCAGATTTGGACAACTGGCCAAGGCTTGTTCAGTTGGCCTGGCAGTTGCATGACGCTCGGGGGAAGCTTCTTTCCAGCAAAAATTACATCATCCGACCAGAGGGATTTACCATTCCTTACAATGCCGAAAAAGTACATGGAATTTCTACTAAGCGTGCTGCAGAAGAAGGCCATCCCCTGCAAGAGATCCTCCAGGTTTTCCGAGAGGATGTAGCACAGGCGAAGTATTTGGTAGGCCATAACATTGGTTTTGATATCCATGTGGTCGGATCAGAGTTTCTTCGGGCAGCCTTGGTCATGCCCTTTGAAGGCAAGCCGGAATTAGATACCAAGGACATTTCAACTAATTATTGTGCGCTCCCTGGAGGAAAAGGAGGCAAGTTCAAATGGCCAACTTTGACCGAGTTGCACCAAAAATTATTTGGGGTAGGATTTGGAGACGCACACGATGCCGCCTACGATGTGGATGCCACCGCCCGTTGTTTCTTTGGGCTAATCAATCAAAAAATCCAGTCCACTGAACCAGGAGTATCTTGGGAAGAGGTGCGGTACGAGGCTCCAGTACTTGGTGAGGCTAATTTTGCCCAGCCCAACCCAAAGCAAGTTCCCACTCCCAAAACGGAAAAAAATAAGACGCCTCAAGCACCTTCTATCAAGGTCACGGATAGCCCTTTTACCCATCTGCACGTACATTCCCAATTTTCCGTATTGCAGGCCACCTCGGAAATTCCATCCCTTGTCGCCAAGGCAAAAGCACTAGGCATGCATGCAATTGCAATGACCGATCACGGCAATATGATGGGTGCATTTCACTTCGTGAAGGAAGCGATGTCCAAAGAGCTTAAACCCATCCTTGGATGCGAGTTTAACCTATGTAGAGACCGAAAAAACAAAGCAGCCAAGGACGATGGCTATCAAACCGTCCTTCTAGCAAAAAATAAGACAGGATACCACAATCTTGCCAAGCTTGCCTCCTATGCAAATACAGAAGGATTTTATTACGTACCCCGCATCGATAAGGAGCTCCTTGCCCAGTACAAGGGAGACTTGATTGCCAGCACTGGAGGTATCTGGGGAGAGATCCCCTACCTCATTCTCAATGTGGGTGAAACGCAGGCAGAAGAGGCTTTTGTATGGTGGAAGGAACAGTTTGGAGACGATTTTTACGTAGAACTCAACCGGCACGGCATCCCTGAAGAAGACAAGGTGAATGAAGTGCTCCTTGAATTTGCTCACAAGTATGGCGTAAAGTATTTCGCAGCCAACAACAGCTATTACAACGAGAAAGGCGATGCAAAGGCACACGACATTCTACTATGCGTAAAGGATGGTGAGCTAGTAGAGAAACCTAAAAAATATGTAGGCAAGCGAGGCCGTGAATTTCGATTTGGCTTTCCAAATGATGAATTTTACCTCAAAAGTCCGGAGGAGATGCAACAGCTATTTGCAGATTTGCCGGAGGCGATTCATTGTACTCAGGAGATTGTAGACAAATGTGAAGCCTACAAATTAGCCCGAGAAGTATTGTTGCCAAAATTTGACATCCCAGATGAGTTTAAGCATCCAGAGGACGAAGCAAACGGAGGAAATCGTGGCGAAAATGCGTACCTCCGCTATTTGACTTTTGAGGGAGCTAAAAAACGCTACCCTGAACTCACCTCTGATATCCAAGAACGATTGGATTTCGAATTGAAAACAATCGAAAACACAGGGTATCCCGGGTATTTTTTGATTGTCCAAGACTTTACCCGGGCAGCCCGAGAAATGGGGGTTTCTGTAGGTCCAGGAAGAGGCTCAGCGGCTGGTTCCGCGGTAGCCTATTGTGTAGGAATCACCAACATTGACCCCATCAAATACAACCTCCTATTCGAACGTTTTCTAAATCCAGACCGAGTATCCTTACCCGATATTGATATTGACTTTGATGACGAAGGTCGCCAAGCGGTCATTGACTATGTCATCAACAAGTACGGAAGCAACCAAGTTGCTCAAATTATTACCTACGGTACCATGGCTGCTAAATCTGCCATTCGAGATACTGCACGGGTACTTAACTTACCCTTGGCGGAGGCGGGAAGGTTGGCCAACCTGGTACCTGAAATTAAGTTGAAGACCCTATTTGAATTGGCGAAGAATCGACCTGCCTTATTGGAAAAACTCAAAGGGCAAGGTGAATTGCTACAAAAAGCAGAAGAGCTCATCCGCATCGCACAAGGCATTGATGAATCAGCTAAAACTATCAACCAAGCGACGGTTTTGGAAGGGTCGGTACGAAATACGGGGATCCATGCCTGCGGAGTGATTATCACCCCTTCTGACATCACCAATTTTGTCCCTGTAGCTTTAGCCAAGGATTCAGACATGGTTTGCACCCAATTTGACAATGCTGTAGTGGAATCAGCAGGCCTACTCAAGATGGATTTTTTGGGGTTAAAAACGCTCACTTTGATCAAAGACGCCATCAAAATAGTCAAAGAACGTCACGGAATCCAATTAGACGCGGACGAGCTTCCTATTGACGATGTAAAAACCTATGAACTCTTCCAGCGCGGTGAAACAGTTGGTATTTTTCAGTACGAAAGCCCGGGCATGCAAAAATACATGCGCGAATTAAAGCCTACTGTTTTTGCAGATTTAATCGCCATGAATGCACTTTACCGTCCAGGGCCTCTGGCATACATCCCTTCTTTTATCAAGCGAAAGCATGGTGCAGAACCCATCTCCTACGACCTAGAGGACATGAAAGAATACCTGGAAGAAACCTATGGAATCACCGTTTACCAGGAACAAGTCATGCTGCTTTCTCAAAAGATTGCAGGATTCACCAAGGGGGAAGCCGACGTCCTTCGAAAAGCGATGGGAAAGAAGCAGAAGGATGTATTGGATAAGATGAAACCCAAGTTTGTGGAGCAGGCGGCGGCTAAAGGACACGATCCCAAAAAGCTAGAAAAAATCTGGACTGATTGGGAAGCTTTTGCATCTTATGCCTTCAACAAATCCCACTCTACCTGCTATGCTTGGATTGCCTACCAGACCGCGTACCTCAAAGCGCATTATCCAGCAGAATACATGGCTTCGGTCCTGAGTAATAACATGAACGACATCACGCAGGTAACCTTTTTCATGGAAGAATGTAGACGAATGGGGATATCAGTTCTTGGTCCCGATGTCAACGAATCTAAAAGTGGATTTACCGTGAATTCCAAGGGAGAAATCAGATTTGGAATGGCTGCAATCAAAGGTGCGGGAGCGGGAGCAGTGGAGGAAATCATCAAGGAGCGCATCAACAATGGCCCTTATTCGACTATTTTTGAGTTTGCCAAACGGGTAAATTCACGTGCGCTAAATAAGAAAACCATGGAGGCATTGGCCATGGCAGGAAGCTTTGATTGCTTTAAAGAACACCACCGTAGGCAATACTTAGAAGCTCCAGAAGGAGACATCAGTTTGATTGAAAAAGCAAGCCGATATGCCCAAAAAATACAGCAAGAGGAAGATAGTGCCCAGGTTAGCCTCTTCGGTGGCAGCTCAGGAACTGCAGCGGTCCCACTGCCATCCGTACCACCTATGGAGCCCTTTTCTCAAATTCAGCAACTGAATATTGAAAAAGAAGTGGTAGGACTCTTTATCTCAGGGCACCCACTAGATGAATACCAATTGGAGATTGACTCCTTTACCAATACTACCCTGACAGCGCTCACTGATTTGGAAGGCCTAAGAGGTAAAAACGAGTTGCGGATGGCTGGCTCAGTAGCTGGCTTTGCCCATAGAACAACCAAAAATGGGAAGCCATTTGGCACGCTCACGGTAGAAGATTATCATGGTTCCTTTACTTTCTTTCTCTTTGGGGAAGATTACGTAAAGTTTAAACAGTACTTCATGACCGGCTGGTTTTTATTTATTTCTGGGTCGGTGGTTCAGAAAAAGTGGGGAAATGAAAATGAGTTAGAATTTAAAATCAATGCCATATCCTTATTAAGTGAGATTCGTGGTCGCCTAATTAAAGGGCTCAAGGTAAATATCAATTTGAATGACTTGACGTACGAACTGATGGAAAAATTAGAAACTTTAACCTCCAAGTACAAGGGTGAAGCCAAGTTGTATATTGAGGTGGTAGATCAGCAAGAAAATATAAGCCTAGAGCTTTTCTCCAAAAAAATAAAAATAGACCCCAGTGCGGAACTGATTAAGCAACTGAAGCTCATGCCTGAAGTAGCTTACAAGATCATGGATCGTTGAACTAATTGAAAAAAAAGTCAATCTCTAGCAATTAATTGAAATTGAACGGAACTTATTCTTCTTCAATCGCATTTTGCTGATATATTTGAAAAAAGAACTTTACTAGAAAGCATCCCATGGCAAAAGCAATTGAAATTACCGACGCAAACTTTGAAGAAATCATTTCTGGAAGCCAACCAATTTTGGTTGATTTTTGGGCAGAGTGGTGCGGACCCTGCAAAATGATCGGCCCAGTAGTGGAAGAATTAGCAGGAGATTACGAAGGAAAAGCTGTAATTGGGAAAGTAGATGTAGATGCGAACCCTTCTGTAGCACAGGCTTTTGGCATTCGATCTATTCCTACCCTCCTATTTTTTAAGGGAGGTGAAATCGTAGATAAGCAAGTGGGTGCAGTTCCCAAAGCGGTATTGGCTCAAAAGCTAGATGCTCAACTCTAACCCTGTTGCAACAGCACTTGGAAAGCCGTAAAGAATCCTTTGCGGCTTTTTTTATCCTACCGCTCACTGAATGATTGAAGAAATCGTCTCCCTAGAAAAATTTTGGCAACTACGCCAACAAATCCCTATCGTGGATGCACGAAGTGAGGGGGAATTTGCACAAAGCCATGTGCCTGGAGCAATCAACATGCCCATTCTCAACGACGAAGAACGGGTCATAGTGGGCACCATATATAAAAATGCAGGTTCGGAAAAGGCTACACTAAAAGGGTTTGAACTGGTCGGTCCGCGATTTCACCTGCTCCAAAAAGAGGCACTGAAACGCTTTCCTGACAAAAAAATCCTCCTATACTGCTGGCGTGGTGGTATGCGGAGTAAAATCTTTTCCTGGTTATTGGAGCAGGCTGGCATTCAAGTGTTTCGACTAGCTGGAGGCTACAAAACCTACCGAACCTTTACCCATGCCTGCGTGAGGCAAACCTACACTTTGCTCCTCCTTGGGGGGAAAACAGGTACTGGAAAAACAGTCCTATTACGTGAACTGAACAAACGTGGAGAGCAAGTGGTGGATTTGGAGGGATTGGCAAATCATAAAGGATCTTCTTTTGGCGGAATCGGACAATTACCCCAACCTACCGTGGAGCAGTTTGAAAACCTACTTGCCGAACAGCTTCGCCTACTCGACCCAAAAGTACCCATCTGGGTAGAAAAGGAAAGCCGAAGGATAGGCCGCATCATCCTTCCAGACCTTTTTTATGAGCAGATGACCAAGAGTCTTCGGATTGAAATCGAAAAAAATGAGGAAGTACGTATTGGGCATATTGCAGAAGAATACGCTTCCCTCGAAGAAGAGGAATTGCTTCAAGCAGTGACACGCCTCCAAAAGAAACTCGGAGGACTACGCATGCAGCAGGCCTTAAATGATATCAAAGCAAAGAACCATTCTGCTTGGATTGCCAACCTCTTAGGATACTACGACAAGACTTATACCTATGATCTTGACTGCCACGAACCAGGAAAAACAACCCATCTGGCGTTGCATAACCTTAACTTGGAGTCACAAGTCAATTTACTAATACAAACAAAAAATACCCTCCATGGAACAACCTCCCATCCGACTCACTGAATGGAGTGAAGGGTCCGGCTGTGGCTGCAAAATCGCACCTGCCATATTGGACCAAATTCTTGGAGCAAGTGGCTCCTTCGCACAAACTAATCCACGACTTCTCGTAGGGAATTCAAGCAAAGACGATGCTGCTGTCTATCAAGTATCCGAAGATATTGCGATCATCAATACCGTAGATTTTTTCACTCCCATAGTGGATGATCCGTTTGATTTTGGTCGCATAGCTGCCACCAATGCCATTTCCGATGTGTATGCGATGGGTGGAAAGCCACTTTTTGCAAATGCAATCTTGAGTTGGCCAGTAGAAAAGCTTGCACCTGAACTAGCAGCTAAAGTACTAGAGGGGGCCAAATTGGTTTGTTCACAGGCTGGGATAGAGCTAGCGGGAGGACATTCCATTGCTGCCAAGGACCCAATTTTTGGACTTTCCGTGAATGGACTGGTGCACCCGAGAAAAATCAAGAAAAATACAGGTAGCAAGGAAGGAGATTTATTATTTCTAACTAAGCCGCTAGGGATAGGCGTATTAGCCACTGCACTGAAAAGGCAAAAAATCAACAATCGAGACTACCGCAACTTAATAGACATTGCCTCCCAACTCAACTCCATTGGTGAGGTCTTGGGCAACCATGAAGAGGTCCATGCCCTCACAGACGTCACTGGGTTTGGTTTGTTAGGACATGCGCTTGAAATGGCTGAAGGGGCAGGCCTCACCTTACAATTGGAGTTTAATAAGCTCCCTTTGATCGACGGAGTGGCCGATTACATTCAACAATTTATTTTTCCAGACAACACCTATCGAAATTGGAACGCCTTTAATTCCAAAGTATCGGGCGTAAACGGGATGGAACTCGTGCCTTTGTGCGACCCTCAAACAAGCGGAGGATTATTAATTGCTGTGAGTGCGGAAGACAAGGCCTGGTTTGAGGCCACCATGGCTTTGCACAAGCAAACTTTTTGGGAGATAGGCATTTTTTTACCGAAGGATGAATATTTTGTACAAGTGGTCAACTAAGTAAATCATATACTGTTAACTTCATGAAATTCAATATCTAATGAAAAACATGAAGAAATTACTAGTCTGTGGTTTATTGCTTCTAGTGGGGGTAAAAGGAGTTGCCCAGGTACAGGAGAATGTAATTAGTGAACTTGTACTTTTAAATGTAAGGACAGGCGAGGAAAAAAGTATTCTCCGTCAAACTCGACATTTTGAAGCTCCCAATTGGTCCAGGGAGGGGGACTACTTATTGATTAATTCGGGAGGACAATTGGAAAAAATTGACTTGAGTGGTGGGAGTTTGGGCCTTGTTCAAGAAGGTATTATTTCCACAGTAAATAATGACCATGGACTAAGTTTTGATGGGAAAACCCTAGTTTACAGCAAAAATGAAAAAGGCTTAGGGTCACGAATTTACACTGTCCCACTCGAAGGTGGAACTCCAACATTAATCACTCCGAATTACCCAAGCTACTGGCATGGAATCAGCCCAGATGGAAACTTTTTAACCTACTGTGCCCAAAGGGAAGGAAAATGGGATATTTTCCGAGTACCGACCCAAGGCGGAGAGGAAGTTCGATTGACAACAGAGGAAGGTTTGGACGATGGTCCAGAGTACAGCTACGATGGACAATGGATTTATTTCAATTCCCATCGAACAGGAAGGATGCATCTTTACCGGATGAAGGGAGATGGAAGTGGACAGGAACAGCTTACATTTGATGAATTAGACAATTGGTTTCCTCATCCTTCACCAGACAATAAAAGTCTAGTTTACATTGCCTATTTAGAGGATCAAAAGGGATCCCATCCATTTGGCAAAGATGTAAAGCTTCGGATTTTGGACTTGGCTACTCGGAAAAGTAGGGACTTAACGCCTGTTTTTTTTGGAGGGCAAGGAACTATCAATGTGCACAGTTGGTCTCCCGATGGGGAATGGATAGCTTTTGTACGCTACGCTAAGATTTAAGTAGGAAATATGTACCATTTCCAATGTACGAAGTACTGGGTACCCTGACTACCTACGGAAGGCAAGAAACAAGATAAAAGAGCCAAGACAAAAGCCTGCTGACAGTAGAGACTAGTTTTCCCAACTTCTTACTTCAACATTTTTCGCTCGATATTCGAGACTAGTTCAGTTTCCGTATTTGGTACTTCGTATTTCTGGTAAACAAAAAAGCCCTTCGAAGTGAATCGAAGGGCTTCAATAATGTGGCGGCGACCTACTCTCCCGGGTGTAACCCCAGTACCATCGGCGCTGCAGGGCTTAACTTCTCTGTTCGGGATGGGAAGAGGTGGGACCCCTGCGCTAGGCC
>Ga0181563_10000393_pt1 | contig 41211 bp, 41 predicted proteins | sample 011ome_25_FD_133759 | JGI IMG/M metagenome (GOLD analysis project Ga0181563, IMG submission 133759) | Coastal salt marsh microbial communities from the Groves Creek Marsh, Skidaway Island, Georgia - 011512CT metaG (megahit assembly) | ecosystem: Environmental > Aquatic > Marine > Intertidal...
GTTCTGGACGGGGTGGCGCTACGAGTCGCTGCACGGTCGTCTGCGGGCAGGGGAGAGCCCCGCACATCCGTCGATGACCCGTCTGGTCGGGTTGGTCACCGTGGCATTCAATGCCTTTGCGTTGATCCTTGTGATCACCATCGCGGTGCTCGATCCCTGAGCATGTGGGCGGCCGTGCTTGCGTGGGTTAGATGCCGGCAACTTCGAGGGCCAGCCCCACGCACGATGCGGCGATCAACGTCAGCACCATGGCGTTGAAGCGAGGGCCCGACAGCCGGTGGCGCAGGCGGGCACCGATCGGCACAGTGGCCAGCACGACGGCAGCGACGAGCAGTGATGGCGCCCACACGTCAGCGAGATCGCCGCGCACAGCGAGAACGACAAGTTGAGTGCCACCGGTGAGCAAGAACACGGTGGTGACCGACAAGACGAAGGCCTCCCGCGTGAGCCGGAGCCCGTGGTGCCACGAGCCGACGATCGGCCCGGAGATACCAACAGCACCTTGGAATACGCCCGCTACTGCACCGGTGATCGGTGTGAGCCGAGCCACCAAACGATCGGGCACCTGGAGATCAGGGTGGGTCAGGGCCTGTGCAAGGTACGCAACGACGGCCACCAACAAAATGCTGAGTGTCACTCGTTCGGGCACCACTCCGAGGGTGAGCGTGCCGGCACCTGCGCCAACTATGCCGGTGGCGCAAAACAGCGCAAGCCCGCGGGTATCGCTGACATGGGAGCGATGCCGCACAGCGATGGTGAGGTTCTGCAGCGAGTTGGGCAGGGCGAGCACCGCAATGGCGGTTGCCGGATCGACGAATAGCGAGATGACGGGAATGGCAATGATCGGTAACCCCATGCCGGTGATGCTCTTGATGAGCCCGCCGGTCAGCACCGCGACGAGAATCAGGGCCAGTTCGCCCCCTCCCACCGCCTAGCTCCAGCCGTCGAAGTACGCGAAGTCGTCGATGACGGTGCCGTCGACGTCAACCATGCGGAAAGTGGTCGCCGCAATATCGAGTTCAGCGTCGAGGACCTGGCCGTCTGCACTCCACCGCATCGCAACTCGCCCTGGCGGCGCGTCGAGATGGGTGAAAGTGCCGTCAAAGATCGTCGTTGATGCTCGCCACCGCAGCAACCCGACCAAACGGCGCACAACCGGGCGGGTGAGCGCCTCGCTGAGCGAGTGCGGGTCGTAGTACCGGCGGTTGATGTCGCGGCCGACACCGGTGGCGGTGAGCAGATCGATGTCGTTGGTCCCTGCGAGCAATCCCACGTAGTACACCTGCGGGACACCGGGCAGCAGGAATTGCAGTAGCCGTGCCATCAAGTACTGCTGGTCGTCGCGGCCGAGAGCGTCGTAGTAGGTGCAGTTGACCTGGTAAATGTCGAGATTGGCTGCGGCGGCCCCAGTGGCCAGGCCGCTCGTGCCTCCCGAGCGTCGCGAGATGCCGTCGACGAGCCCGACCACGCGTTCGTCGCTCAACAAACCAGGCTGCGCGCGATCGGTCACATCTGTTGCCACATCGATGACGCCGATGCCGTCATGGGTGTCGAGCACGGTCATGCAGTTCGTTGGGCGGATATCGATCCACCTGCGGAGCACCGTTGTATCTCCGGTGAAGAAGGCATCGAGCACCAACGGGGGAAGGCCGAAGTCGTAGACGAGGTCCACCCGAGAGGCCACCTCGATCTGCGATTGGTAGTAGCCGTGGATCTCAACGAGGACCTCCATACCGCGCGCCCGGCACCGGTCGGCGAAATCTGCGATGAACTCGTATGTCTCAGGGATCATGAAGCAACTGGTGCCGCGTCGTTTGATCGCATACCCAACCGCATCGAGACGGACCAGGGTGACGCCACCGTTGGCTAGGGCATCGACCACACGGTCGAGGTAGGCCGTGCCCTGCGGACCCTCGACGTCGATATCGATCTGGGCTGAGGTGAACGTGGTCCACAACAGGATCTGACGGCCGCGATGATCGAAGAACTTCGTGAAGGGCATCCCTGGCCGAGGGCGGTACACCGCGCACAGTTCGTCGTTGGTTGCCCCCTCGCCAAACACGCCCTCATAGGTGGAGAACATCCCGTCGTATGGCGATTCCGCACCGTTGGCAAGCCAGTCGCGAAATGCCTCGCTATCCGATGACACGTGGTTGATGATCAAGTCGGCCATCACCTCGTGGGTTTGCGAGATCGCAGCAACGTCATCCCAGGTGCCGATGCGGGCATCGACGCGCGTGTGGTCCTCAGGGTCGAATCCGGCATCGGCACCGTCGATGCGTTCGTAGAACGGCAGAACGTGTACCCCGCCGAATGCCCCTGCCAGCGGCCCGTTGAGCATCTGGGCGATGCCGCGGAGGTCGCCAGCGAAACGATCGGCGTAGGTGATCAGCAGCGGCGCGTTGCGCATCGCGGTCAGCCGAAACGAACGGCGATTTCGGCGAGGATGTCGCCCTCGGCTTCGTTCATAAGGTCATCGGCCGCCGCGACCTCACGGGCGGCGGAGAACAGAGCCATGCGCAGTACCCGTGATGAGATACGGGCGTCGATATCGGCGATCAGGTCGATGACATCGCCGGATTCGATCGCGGTGCGGGCGGTTGACACGGCCCGCTCGAGGTAGTGCTCGAAGGAAAACTCGTCGTCGCGCCAGTCCTCAGAGATTCCGCGGATCGTGTCCACCTCGGCAGGTTCAACACGCGTGTCCGCCATCATCACGAGCGCCAGTAGTTCGAGCGCGGCGCGGTGTTCGAGGTCGGCGGTGGCGTGCACCGCGACCCCGCGATACAAGTCGGCGAGTCGATGATTCATCTTCGGTGTTCCTGTCGTCAGAGGGTGACTCACACCGTACTCATACCGGTGCCCGCGGTGGGGGAAAGATGACGGTCTAAGAACTCGGCCTGATGCAGCAGCAAATTCTCTGCCACCACTTCTTGAGGGGTCATGTGGGTGACTCCGACCAGTGGCAACACTTCATGTGGGGCGCCGGCTGCGAGCAGAGCCGATGAGAGGCGCAGGGTATGCGCGGCGACGACGTTGTCATCGGCAAGGCCGTGGATGAGCAGCAATGGGCGCTCTAGAGCGGCCAATCCGTCGATGAGTGACGTCGAGGAGTAGGCCGCTGGCTCATCGTCGGGATGGCCGAGGTATCGCTCGGTGTAGTGGGTGTCGTACCAGCGCCAATCGGTGACGGGCGCGCCCGCAATGGCGGCATGCACGACGTCGGGGCGACGCAGCACGGCCAATGCAGCGAGGTAGCCACCGAAACTCCATCCACGGATACCGACCCGGCTGGTATCGAGGGTGGCACCGAGTCGGTCGGCGAGGCTGACCGCAGCGTCGAGGCCCGCGATCTGATCATCGAGCACACCAGAGGCCAAATCGAGAGCCACGGCTCGCTCGCCCTCGCTCCCGTACCCAGGTGTGCCTCGGCCATCGCAGACCACGACGGCGTAGCCGCGGTCGGCAAACCACTGAGACGGGGCGAACATTCGGCGACTGCGCACCACCCGCCGTGCATGTGGCCCGCCGTACGGGTCAAGCAGCACCGGCAACGGGTTGCCGGTGTACTCCGACGGGAGCACGAGCGCGACGTCATGGCCGTTGGCCGAACGGGTGAGGTGGACCGAGGGGTTCACCAAGATGTCCTCAGCCGCTGATGCAATGGTTGTGGAGCTGATGAGGTGCCAGTCGGGGCGGTCATTATCCAAGGTGCTTGCGCGCCACAACGGTCGACGATGGTCGCCGGCGGCGTGCACCACACCGTCGCCGGTATACACCGGCGTGAGTCGTTGCTGTGGCGTCCACGACCACAGATGCATCACGGTTGGGTCCTCAACCGGATTCGCAGTGAAGAGCACGCCGGCATCGTCGGCGCTGACGACGGACCGAACCTGCAGCGTGGTGTCGGTGACCACGTGTGCATCGATGTCCAGACGGCGGTACCCGTCACGATCCACGCAGGTCACAACAGCATCTGGTCCGATGGGCACCGGAGCGCCGGGCACCAATTCCACCCAGTGATCATCGTGGTCGCGATGAATTTCGGTCAGTGCCCCTGTTCGTTGATCAATGCGGAAGGTGGCGAGGGTGCGTTGGTCGCGACTCTGCAGAGCGCACCACGGTCCCCAGCGGTCCCATCCGGCGCGGGCGAGGTATTCCCACATGGTGCGATCCCATGGCACGGGAATCATCGACGAACCGTTGGCGGCGCAGACGTACAACGTGACGGCGGCGTTGGCGGTTCCTGCTGCGGGGTACCGCACGGCACGAGGTGCCTCCCACGGCGCGGCTGGATCAGAGATATGCCACACCGGAACCGTCGACTCATCGACGCGGCATACCAGCAGGTTTTCGGCGTCAGGAGCCCACCAGAACCCGCGGTGACGTTCCATCTCCTCGGCGGCGATGAATTCCGCCATGCCCCAGGCGACATCTGGTGTGGCCTCGCCGATATCGGCGGTGATCACCGGGGCAGAATCAGTGTCCATGGTGGCCGGGTCCGGCACCTCGACAACGACGAGGCGCCCGTCGCGCACGACGGCTAGGCGGTGGCCATCTGGTGACAGTCGCGGATCAAACACCGCAGCGCCGAGATCGACCGTGGTGCATCGGCCCGTGTCGAGATCGATCAGCACCGCAGTGCCGGCGAGTGCCGTGACAGCACGGGTGACATCGCGATTGCAGTGGTAGGCCGCAATGCCATCGGCGGATTCGCGCAACCGTTCACGGCGGGCACGTTCAGCCGCGGACTCGGTGCCAGAGGTCGACAGTTGTGCCGGGTCGACGACGAGGCGTTCATCTCCAGTCGCGGTGTCCACAGCCCAGAGCAGATGCACCGGGTCTGAGGTGGACCGCGCACGCAGGAAATACACGGTGGATCCGTCAGGGGTGATCGTGAGGTCACGGGCATCGCCGAGGGTGCCCCGTCGGGTGCGCGCCCACTGCCGAGGAAAGGTGTCGCCCTGTGTCACGGGGTGCACGCTATGCGACGGTCGACGTTCAGTGGGTGGCCGCTGCAACAGCGTCGACCACGATCTGCCACGCGGCATCGGCATCGACGTCGTCGAGCACCGTGCAGTTTGCCACCGGCCGGTCGAGCAGGGTGCGCCGGTCGATCACTGTCATCCCGCGAGTGTGTTCGCCATCGGTCACGATGTCGACGAATCGTGCTGTCGACGTGAACAGGTCGGGTCGGCAGACCGCAAGCACCGAGAGTGGGTCATGGACCGCTGCACCAGCCATGTCGTCATGGCGGCTCCGGTAGTTCTCGGAGAAGAAATCGAACAGGTCTGCGAGGGTTGTGGCGAGAGTGCCTCCCACCGCGCGCACCGCGGTGATGCGTGGCTCGGTGGCCTGGAAGCGGTGAGTGACATCTAGCCCGGCCATCACCAATGGGGCGCCGCTGCGCACGACAGTGGCGGCGGCATGCGGGTCTGCCCACAGGTTGAACTCGGCCATGGTGGTGCGATTCCCGAATGTGCCGCCGCCCATGAACGAGATCTCGGCCACGAGGTCGACGATGTCGGGAGCAGAAGTAATGGCGAGCGCGACGTTCGTCATCGGGCCGGTGACGACCAGTGAACAACCCGGGTTGGTCCGCACCGTGTCGATGATGAAACCCACCGCATCGGTGCCGTCGACCGGACGGGTCGGCTCAGGAAGTTCTGCACCGTCGAGACCACTCTCGCCGTGCACATAGCCAGCGGCGGCTGCGGGCACCACCAGTGGTGCGTCCGCTCCCGAATGCACCTCGGTGTTGAGGTTGAGTAGGTGCCGCATGACCCGGGCGTTGTAGGTGGTGCGTTCCAGCGGAGCGTTGCCGGCCACGGTGGTGATGCCGAGAACATCGCATAGATGGGCAGCGAGCACGATGGCGACGGCGTCGTCGTGGCCGGGATCGCAGTCCAAGATGATGGCGGGGCGTGCGGAGGTCATCGCTCCAGCATGCCAGCCCTGAGCACTCGATGAATCGGTGCGACGCTGTTCGATAGATCACGCATCCACGATCGGGTCAGGTATCGGTGATGCGGTGCGTGGCATCGAGAACAACCCGACGTCCAACCCACTCGCCGTCTAACAGGGCGGCCGCGACGTCGGGACGGTCGTCGCGCGCCCACATGCGGCGGCCATCAGCGACGCGCACCGCGGCCCATGCGGTACCGGGAGATCCGTCGCGTTCGTGCATCACCGTGTACGCCTCGATGCGGCCCGAGGGGTCGTCGAGGTCGGCGGGGGCAACGGCACTGCGGCGAGGGAGCGCATCGATCACCTCTTGGGGTGCGTCGTGGCGGAATGGAGTTGCGGGTGGCTCTGTCGAATAGACGCCAAAGGCGTGCTTGGTGGCATAACCACCGTTCGCCCACACGAGCCCGCGGCTGCCGGCTTCGTCACGCAGACGGCGCACCATGGCTGCGATGGCGTGCATCACGTAGTTATTCCAGGGGCCGCCGGCGAAGGCGAGGCCACCGGTCTGGGTGAGTTGCCGTTCATCTGAGTACGGATTCAGCCCCAGCGACTTGGCGCCGAGTTGCACGGCGGAGGGGAAGCACGAATACAGGTCGATGTGGTCGATGTCATCGATTCCAACACCGGCCAGTTCCATGGCGCGGGCCGAACCGATCTCGACTGCCGGCGTGCGGAAAAACTCGTCGCGATCGGAGATGAACGCGTGCTCATGGCAGTCGGTGCCGGCATGGGGGAACACCCATCGGTCGCGCGGCACACCGAGGGATTCGGCGTGCTGGGCTGAACACACGATGACAGCAGCCGCCATATCGACATCGTTGTTCGAGTTCATCACCTTTGTGTACGGCGCACCCACCATGCGGTTGCGGTCGCTTGGGGTGATGATGTCGCCAGGGTTCATCGCGGTGCGGATCCACGCGTTCGGATTCGTGGCTGCTACCGCAGAGAACCTCGACCACAACTGGGCGATATCGGCGAGGTGCTCGGCCGGGCTCACACCGCGAGCGGCACGAATCGCGGTCTCGAACATCGGGTACACCTGCACCGGCATCATCAGACCGAGCTCGGTCTCATGCGGCGAGTTCATGGTGAGGTCCTTGCCCCACGTCTCCGGTGGTTCGGCGGCCAAGGTCTCGGCAGGCACCTTTGGCCAGTCGAGGGTCACATCGCCACGCCGAGCGCGCATGCGAGTGCGGAACGCTTCGCCACCAACGCACAAAATGGAGTTGAGTTCCCCGGCGACGATGCGTCGCGACGCCTCGTTCACCAGTGACTGCGGCGAGTTGCCGCCAGGCGTGGTGACGATGAGCCGGTCGGGCGCAATGCCGAGGTCGGCGGCGACGAGGCGCGCTGGGTCGCCGTAGCGCCAGGTGAGTGTGGAGACCACCGCGACGGCGTCGAGAGTGTCGAGCGCACGAGTGGCCCCTGCATCGACGGCAGCAGCACGAGCAGCGGCAGCCATCAGGCCGATGGCATGTTCGGCCACCGTTGGGTCATCGACGCGTTGGAGAACCTCACCGACTCCGATGATGACCGGTGTGGTAGCGGAGGAGGACACAGGGGGAGAACTCACCCCTTCACGTTATTCCAGGGCGGGCGGGTGCCCCCGATCGCATCTCGACCCGGTCGATCTGGGCGCAGGTCGTACACTCGTGACCCGTGGCCACCATTGCCTTCGGAGCCGACCATGCCGGCTTTCCCCTCAAGCAACGTCTCATCGAACATGTGGCCGCTGCCGGTCACACGGTGATCGACCACGGCACCAACTCCCTCGACAGCGTCGATTACCCGGAGTTCTGCGCCGCGGCCGCGCGATCGGTTCGCGATGGCGAGGCCGATGTCGGTGTCGTGTTGGGTGGCAGCGGGCAGGGCGAACAGCTGGCTGCGAACAAGGTGCGTGGGGTTCGAGCCGCGCTCTGCAACTGTTTGTACACCGCACGGATGGCGCGCGAACACAACGATGCGAATGTGCTGTCAATTGGTGCGCGCGTCGTCGGCGAGGGACTGGCGTTGGAAATTATCGATGTGTTCCTCGCCACAGCCTTTGAAGGTGGGCGCCATGCCCGCCGCGTGGCCCAGTTGACCGAACTCGAGGAGTCGTTCTGATGCCGTTCCCATCCGATACCGATCCCGATCGCGAAATCGCGGCACTGCTCGAGGCCGAGCAGCAGCGTCAGGCCACTGGTCTGCAACTGATCGCGAGTGAGAACTTCACCTCGCCTGCGGTGATGGCCGCAGTGGGGTCGGTACTCACCAACAAGTACGCCGAGGGATACCCCGGCAAGCGGTACTACGGCGGCAACCACGTGGTCGACGACATTGAGTCCTTGGCGATCTCTCGGGTGTGTGCGCTCTTTGGGGCCGACCATGCCAACGTGCAGCCGCACTCGGGTGCGAACGCAAATATGTGCGTGTACCAAGCACTGCTCAGCGCTGGTGACACGGTGCTGGGTCTTGGGCTCGACCATGGCGGTCACCTGACTCATGGCTCACCGGTGAATGCGAGCGGGATGCTCTACAACTTCGTGAACTATGGCGTTGGAGCCGAAGAACGCATCGATATGGATGCGGTGCGCGATCTTGCGCTTGAGCATCGGCCGCGGATGATCGTGGCCGGCACCACGAGCTACCCACGCCGCATCGACCCCGAGCCGTTCCGCGCCATCGCCGACGAAGTCGGGGCGCTGTTGCTCTTCGATATCGCCCACCTGGCAGGGCTGGTCGCCGGCGGAGCGCATCCGAACCCGGTGCCCTTCGCCGATGTGGTGACGTTCACGACCCACAAGACGTTGCGCGGTCCGCGAGGTGGTTGCATCCTCACCACAGCCGAGCATGCGGCCGCGATCGACAAGGCGGTGTTCCCCGGGTGGCAGGGAGGACCTCAAGAGAACGCCATCGCGGGTAAGGCGATTGCATTTCGCGAGGCCGCGACCGCAGAGTTCGCCGAATATGCCCACCGCATCGTGGCGAATGCGGCTTCTCTTGCTGCGGCTCTTGCCGATGAGGGTTTCCGGATGGTGTCGGGGGGTACCGATACCCACATGATCGTCGTCGACCTGCGACCCTTCGATGTCGAACTCACCGGTAAACAGGCCCAGGCCACATTGGATGAGGCCGGAATCACCCTGAACAAGAACACGGTGCCCGATGATCCGCAGAGCCCCTTTGTGACCAGCGGGGTACGAATCGGAACGCCGTCGGTGACGACTCAGGGCATGACCCCGGCCGAGATGCCCACGGTGGCCCGGCTGATCGCTCGCGCCCTGCGTGGGCGCGACGATGCCACCGAGATCTCCAAGGTGCGTGCCGCGGTTGCCGAGTTGTGCGCACGCTTTCCCATCTACTCCTGATCATCCATGGGTCCGTCGCTCGGTGACTATCTCCTGATAGGGGTGATCGCCGCAGCGGCGACGGCGGTAGCAACCCCGTTTGTCGCCTATGCGGCGCGGGTGCGGGGTTGGATGGCCGAACCGAACGAGCGCAGTGTGCATGTGCTCGCAATCCCCAATGTGGGCGGAGTGGCGATGGTCATTGGCCTTGCGGTGGCGATGATGGTCGCAGCCGTGCTCGGCCGCTTTGATGCGGTGCTGGGTGATGGGCGAGAACTACTCGGGGTCGTCATCGCCGCGGTGGTCGTGTTGGTCATCGGAGTGGCCGATGACCTGATGGATCTCCCGCCACCAGCCAAGGTCACCGGCATCGTCGGCGCAGCGCTTGTTCTGCTGTGGTTCGGGGTGACCATGTTCTACTTCCGCGTTCCATTCGTCGATGTGTTCGTGCTGTCGGGCGACTGGCAACCGGTTGTCACCGTGGTGTGGCTGCTCGGCATGACACAGGCCATCAACCTCATCGATGGCCTTGATGGGTTAGCCGCAGGGATCGTGGCGATTGCATCGGCCGCGTTCTTTTTGTACGCCTGGCGACTCGGGGAGCTCGACCTGCTCAGCCAGCCAAACCCTGGCCCGCTGATCGCGGTGGTCACCGCGGGTATCTCGGTGGGTTTTCTGCCGTTCAATTTCAACCCGGCGCGCATCTTCATGGGTGACGGAGGAGCGTTCGTACTGGGCTTGCTGATGGCGGCCTCGACGTCGGTTGTTGGAGGTCGTGCCACGCCGGGCAGCCAAGAGTTCGTCGGGCAGACCTTCTTCTTCTTGGCGCCTCTGGTGCTGCCGTTGTTGATCTTGGGCGTGCCGGTCCTCGACACATTGTTTGCCATCGTGCGACGCATCTCGAAACGCCAGGCGATCGATGTGGCCGACAAGGGTCACCTGCACCACCGCCTGATGAACCTCGGCCACGGGCACCGTCGATCGGTCGCGATCCTGTGGGCGTGGACCTTGGTGCTGTCGGGTTTCGTGCTGTACCCGGTGCTCACCGATCAGAACCCGACGTACCTCCCGTTCGGCATGGCAGCGATCGGACTGGTCCTGTTCACGGTGCTGCATCCGAGTGTGCGCCGTAAACGGACCGAGGAGATTGAGGCCGCACTCGATCGGCCCGCGGCCGAGCAGATCCGCCCTCGGTGAGAATCCTTCGGATCGTGTTGCAGCGACCATGTCGCACCGTCTAGTTTGTGCGAGGTTTCACAAACATCCCCCGCGATGCCGTACACCGGTGTTGCACTCACGAAGCGCAACGCACACCCCGACCGATGCAACTCCTCTTCACCCGAGCACGTGACGCACGTGGCGCCGGAGCCGACGACAACCTCGGCCGCGGCATGGAAGCAGCGATCATGCTGGGTCTTTTTTTGGGGCTTGGCTGGTTGATCGACTCCTGGCTTGGCACACGGCCGGGATTCATGATCGGTCTGACCGTCTTCGCTGCTGTCGGTGTCTTCGTCCGCATGAAATATGCCTATGAGGCAACGATCGCTGCGCTTGAGGCCGAGCGCAAGAACGCAACGCGTGCGCCACGGCGCAGCGATTCGGAGGCTGCGGTATGAATGCCGAACTGTCACCGGCTGACATTGCCGTGGATGCAGCGGAGACCCCCGCCGTTGAAATGCAGATCTCTGGTGATCTCGCTCGGCGTGGTGTGATCGCGTCACCTCTCATCGTCGGTGCGGCCACCGTTGTGTGGGGTCTTGACGGCCTTGCGTCAGGTGCCTTCGCGCTGGCGTTGGTGCTCGCGAATTTTGTTCTCGCGGCGCTGATGGTGTCGTCCGCAGCGCGTATCTCGCCGCCGGCCGTCATGGTGGCGGCGTTGGGCGGGTTCGTCATCCGCCTCGGCATCATCATGATTGCAGTGCTGTTGGTACGCGATCAGCAGTGGATTTCACTCCAAGCCCTTGGAGCGGTCATCATTGTGGCGCACCTCGGGCTGCTGCTCTGGGAGTTGAACCACGTATCCATCTCATTCGCTCACTCCGGCATCCGATCAACCCACCCGTAATCACTAGGAACGGTAAGTAACGTGCTCGCACTCGAATTCCCACCGATCAACGAGATCCTGCGCTGGCAGGATGTCTTCCCGTCGTTCAACAAGGTGGCGGCCATCTCCGTGCTTGCCGCGCTCATCGCATCGGTGATCTTCATCATCGCTGGCAATGCCGACGGGTCAAAGGCGCCGCGCGGAATTCGCAACTTTGCCGAAGCGATCGTTGAGTTCGTCGAGAACCAAATCATTCTGCCGACCATGGGGAGCAGTGGACGTGGCTGGACCCCGTTCCTGCTGAGCCTCTTCAGTTTCATCTACCTCTGCAACGTGCCGGGAATCATTCCGATCATCCAGATGCCTGCCACCGCACGAATGGCTCTTCCGTTGTTCCTGTCGCTGCTGGTGTGGGTGGTGTTCATCGGCGTTGGTTTCAAACACCAGGGCCTGGGCTACTTGAAGAACTCGCTCTTCCCCCCGGGGGTCCCTGCTCCGTTGTACATCTTGGTGACCCCTATCGAATTCATCTCGACGTTCCTGGTTCGCCCCTTCTCATTGACGGTGCGACTCTTCGCGAACATGCTCGCTGGTCACATTCTGCTCGTGACCTTTGCCCTGCTGACCAAGGAACTTGTGCAGGGCGACTCTGTGGCGCTGATCCCCGTGGGCATCCTGCCGTTCTTCATGCTGGTCTTCTTGACTGCATTCGAGGTGCTCGTCGCGTTCCTGCAGGCATACATCTTCACGATCCTCGCTGCCGTGTACATCGGTGGCGCCGCCCACCCCGAGCACTGACCTCGGGCCAACTTCTCCCATCAACCGAAACAATCAGGAGACAACCCCAACATGGAAGCATTCAGCATCCTCGCCCAGCTCACCGATGAAGGCGCAAAGGCCGCCGAGGCCGCCGGCTCAGCCGGATTTGCCTACGGCCTCGCGGCTATCGGCCCCGGTATCGGCATCGGCTATCTCGTCGGCAAGTCGGTCGAGGCCATGGCCCGTCAGCCCGAGGCCGCCGGCATGGTGCGCACCACGATGTTCCTCGGTATCGCCTTTACCGAGGCGCTCGCCCTCATCGGCTTCGTGGTGTTCATTCTCATCGGTCTCTGATCGTTGAGACGGTCCGGATTCCGGTCCGTATGTCCATAACCGAGAACGTGTTTAAGGAGTTGACGTGCTAAGAGCCGTCGTCACATATGGGTCAGAGGGACCCCAAGTGCTCCTCACCGCCGAAGGTGGCGAGGAGGGGTACTCGGAGTACACCTTCGCTGACTGCGCGATCATTCCCGATGGCGAAAGCCCGGGAACCAAGATCGAGAGTCTTGAAGCGTGCGACGAGGGTCCCAGCCCGATCATGCCCGAAGCGAAGGAATTCTTCTGGGGGTCCGGCGCCTTTGTGGTGTTCGCCCTATTGATGAGGTTCTTCCTCTATCCGCGCCTCCGCCGCAGCATGGATGCTCGCGATGCGTCAATTCGAGAGGCTCACGAGTCGGCTGAGGCCGAGCGAGACGCAGCACGCGGTGAAGTGTCGTCATACGAAACGGCTCTGGCCGAGGTGCGGGCCGAAGTTGCTGCTCGCATCGACGCCGCACGGTCGACGGTCGAACAGGAACGCACTGCTCGTCTGTCTGAGGTGAACGATGCGATTGCGGCGCGGCGTGCCACAGCATCGGCCGAGGTAGATGCTGCCCATGGCGCGGCTCGACCTCAAGTCGGCACCGCGGTTGCCACGGTTGCCAGCCGTGCAGTCGAGCTCGCCACGGGGCGGGCGCCGGATCCCAATGCGGTGAGTCGAGTGGTCGACGAACTCATGAACACGGGGGTGTCGCAGTGAACATCCATGGGTTCGTCGCAGCAGGCGGCGACATTGATCCATCCGAAAGCGTGCATTGGCTGTGGCCTCCGGCGGCGGAGTTGATCTACGGCGGTATCGCCTCGTTGATCATCTTCTCTCTGCTGTGGAAGTTTGCTGGTCCCACTGCAAAGAAGGGAATGGCAGACCGCACCGCGCGTATTCAGGCCGACCTCGATGCTGCCGATGCGGCCGTGACGGGTGCACGTCAGGAGGCGGAGGAGATTCGTCGGGCAGCAGGTGACATCAATGCCGAGAGGTCCCGTTTGCTCGCGGAAGCGGATGCACAAGCAGCAGATATCTTGTCCGATGGTCGGGCACGCATCGATGCCGAGGTCGCAGAACTCGAGGCGCGAGCAGCGGCAGACGCTGCATCGATGGGGGATCGCCTTGGAGACGAGTTGAGGGCCCAGATCGTCAGCCTGTCCGCCGAGGTCACTCAGCGTCTTCTTGCCGAGACTCTCGACGATGCTGCTCAGCAGCAAATGATCGAGGGCTTCATCCAGAAAGTGGGGTCGTCGTCATGAGCGACGCACGCATTGAGGGTTACGCCCGCGCCCTATTCGAGATCGCCCGCGCCGAGGGAACGCTCGACGAGGTTGAGGACGAACTGTTCCGGTTCGCTCGTTCATTTGAGTCGAGCGACGCGCTTCGCAATGCGATCACCGACGAGACGGTGCCAGCCGATCGCCGCCAGGGCATTGTGGAGTCGCTTCTTGGTGACCGCGCGACTGCCACGACCATGCAGTTGGTGTCGATGGTCATCGGCTCCGGCCGCGGTCGGGACCTGCCCGAGATCATCGACTCGCTTGTCGCTCGTGCATCGCGTTCGAAGGATCTTGAGGTCGCCGAGGTGCGCTGCGCTGTGGCCCTCTCCGATGACCAAAAGACCCGTCTAGCCGCTGCCCTGGCCAATGCGACCGGGCAGCCGGTCAACCTGAAGGTCGTTGTCGATCCTTCTGTCATCGGTGGCGTTGTCGCCACCGTCGGTGACACCGTCATTGACGGCACCGTCCGCACCCGTCTCGACCAGCTGAAGAGCCGTCTCTAGGAGCACACCAATGGCTGAACTCACGATCTCCGCCGCCGACATCGCGGCGGCCATTACGAAAAACCTCGAGGGCTATGAGCCCTCTGTCGAGGCCCGCACTGTGGGCCGTGTCGCCGAGATCGGCGACGGTATTGCCCGCGTGTCCGGATTGCCCGACGCCGCCGTGAATGAGCTGCTTGAGTTTGCTGACGGGTCGGTGGGCTTGGCGCTGAACCTTGATGAGGACACGATTGGCGCGGTGGTTCTTGGTGCCGCAGAAGCCATCGAAGAAGGTCAGCCGGTGAAGGCAACGGGTCGAATCCTGTCCATCCCGGTGGGTGACGGTGTTCTCGGTCGCGTGGTGAACGCGCTCGGTGAGCCGGTTGACGGCCAAGGTGACCTGGTTGGAACCGAGTTGCGCCGTATGGAGATTCAGGCACCCGGCATCATGGGCCGCAAGCCGGTTCACGAACCGCTCCAGACCGGTATCAAGGCCATTGACGCCATGACACCGATCGGTCGCGGTCAGCGCGAACTCATCATCGGCGATCGCAAGACGGGCAAGACCACTGTCGCGATCGACACGATCCTGAATCAGAAGGGCCAGGGCGTGAAGTGCATTTACGTCGCGATCGGCCAGAAGGGTTCAACCGTTGCTCAGACAGTGGAGACCCTGCGTCAAGCCGGCGCGCTCGAGTACACCGTGGTTGTGACGGCTCCTGCAGCCGACGCCGCACCGTTCAAGTACCTCGCCCCCTACGCCGGTTGCGCGATGGGTCAGCACTGGATGGAAAAGGGCGAACACGCCCTGGTGGTGTACGACGACTTGTCGAAACAGGCTGAGGCCTACCGTCAGTTATCGCTGCTGCTGCGCCGCCCGCCGGGCCGTGAGGCTTACCCGGGCGACGTCTTCTATCTCCACAGTCGCCTTCTGGAGCGCGCCGCGAAGCTGTCCGATGAGAACGGTGCAGGATCGATGACCGCACTGCCGATCATCGAGACCAAGGGCGGCGACGTGTCGGCGTTCATCCCGACCAACGTTATTTCGATCACCGACGGCCAGGTGTACCTACAGGACAACCTGTTCAAGTCGGGTGTTCGTCCAGCTGTCGATGTGGGTATCTCGGTATCACGTGTGGGTGGCGCCGCTCAGATCAAATCCATGAAGTCGGTCGCGGGTACGCTGAAACTTGACCTCGCACAGTTCCGTGAGCTTGAGGCCTTTGCCACATTCGGCTCGGAGCTCGACGCTGTGTCGAAAGCGCAGCTCGACCGTGGCTATCGCCTGGTCGAATTGCTGAAGCAGTCGCTGAACAGTCCGATGTCGGTGGAGGAGCAGGTTGTGTCGCTTTTCGCTGGCACCAAGGGCTATCTCGACGACTTGGCGGTCGCTGACGTGCGCCGGTTCGAAGAAGAACTGCTGGACTTCGTTCGCACCCGCCACTCGGGCCTCCTCACCGAAATCCGTACCGCGGGCGTGCCCGATGCACTCGCCGACGCGGTGGTGGCATTCAAGGCCAGTTTCCAACGCTCTGACGCCGCTTCCGGCGTGGCGGTTGATCCTTCATCGGTTGACGCCGACGAGGTGGGCGACGCTGCATCCGACAAGACCCTCGCCACGGAGTGATCTAGATGGCAGGTGGTACCGAACGTGCGCTGAGGAGCCGCATCAAGTCGATGCAGGCAACTAAGAAGATCACGCGTGCGATGGAATTGATCGCGGGTTCGCGCATCGTCAAGGCTCAACAGCGGGTCCAGGCGGCTGTGCCCTACTCGGAGCAGATCACTGAGGTCGTTCGCGATCTCGCGGCAGCCGGAGCAAGTTCTGATCTGCCGTTGCTGGTGGGCCGCGATGAAGTTCGCACCACTTGCTACGTGGTGATTTCAGCCGACCGCGGATTGTGCGGCGGATACAACGCGGGTGTGCAACGTGCAGCCGAGGGTGAGATCAAGGCCGATGTTGCCGCTGGGCGTGGCTACACGGTGGTTCCTGTCGGGCGGAAGGCGGAAGGGTATTTTCGGTTCCGTCAATACAAACTCGGCACGGCATTCGGTGGATTCAGTGATGCCCCGTCCTATGCCGATGCGAAGCAGATCGGCGAATACGTTGTCGACCTGTATGCCTCCGGTGAGGTTGACCGTGTAGAACTTGTCTACACCCGCTTCATCTCGGCAGGCAGCCAGGAAGTCGTGCTCCGTCCATTGGTGCCCTTGAGTGCGGATACGGTTGCCGGTGGTGACGGCAAGGCTGGCTCCACCGATGGTTCCGGTGGCGATTACGAGTTCGAACCTGATCCCACAACCATTTTGGAAACGCTGCTCCCACGGTACGTCGAGGCGCGAATCTTCGCGGCTTTGCTCAACGCAGCTGCATCAGAGCATGCCTTCCGTCAGCGCGCAATGAAGTCGGCAACCGACAACGCCGAAGACCTCATCAGCAACCTGAGCATTGTCATGAACCGCGCCCGTCAGGACGCGATCACCACCGAGATCATGGAGATCGTCGGTGGTGCAGAAGCCCTCGGATCGGGTAAGAACCCGTCCGTGCGTTACGTCGACCTCCTCGGAGAGTCGCTGGTCACATCACCGGAAACCGGAGACAACTGATTATGAGCATGACCGAAACCACCCTCAGCCCTGGGCGCGTCGTTGCGATCGCCGGCCCCGTGATCGACGTGGAGTTTCCACGTGGTTCGCTCCCTGAATTGAATGCTGCGCTCGAGTTCGACATCGTCGTGGATGGGCAGCCCGAACGGGTGCTCGCCGAAGTCGCGCAACAGCTGGGATCGGGCCGTGTTCGCGCGGTGTGCCTCAAGCCGACCGATGGCTTGGTGCGAGGAACCGAGGTGCGCAACACCGGGCGCGGGATCACCGTGCCAGTCGGTGACAAGGTACTTGGCCACGTGTGGAACGTCTGGGGTGAGGCCCTCGACCAAGACCCCGACGGCTTCGACGAGATGGAGCGGTGGGAGATTCACCGTCCGGCGCCCACATTCGACACACTCGAGCCGTCGGCGCGCATGTTCGAAACCGGCATCAAGGTCATCGACCTGCTCACGCCCTACGTTGCGGGCGGCAAGATCGGTCTCTTCGGTGGTGCTGGAGTGGGCAAGACAGTGCTCATTACCGAGATGATCAACCGCGTGGCCTCGCAGCACGGTGGTGTGTCGGTGTTCGCTGGTGTGGGTGAGCGCACCCGTGAGGGAACGGATCTCCGGCTCGAGATGATGGAATCGGGCGTGTTCGATAAGGCCGCCCTCGTGTTCGGCCAGATGGACGAGCCGCCGGGTGTGCGTCTGCGTGTGGCCCTGTCGGCGCTGACCATGGCGGAGTACTTCCGTGACGAGCAGAACCAGGACGTGCTGCTCTTCGTTGACAACATCTTCCGTTTCGTGCAGGCGGGTTCCGAGGTGTCGACGCTGCTCGGTCGTATGCCGTCGGCCGTGGGCTACCAGCCAACGCTGGCCGATGAGATGGGCCAGCTGCAGGAGCGCATCACCTCGACTCGTGGCCGTTCGATCACGTCGCTGCAGGCTGTGTATGTGCCCGCTGACGACTACACCGACCCGGCGCCGTTCACCACCTTCACCCACCTCGATGCCACCACCGAACTGTCACGCCAGGTGGCCGCTCTCGGTATCTATCCGGCGGTGGACCCGCTGGCGTCGACCTCGACGATTCTCACTCCCGAGACCGTTGGCGATCACCACTACGCCGTTGCCCGTCGCGTGCAGGAAACCCTGCAGCGGTACAAGGAATTGCAGGACATCATCGCGATTCTCGGCCTCGACGAACTGTCGGAGGAGGACCGCTTGACGGTGAACCGCGCCCGCAAGGTGCAGCGGTTCTTGTCGCAGCCGTTCTACGTGGCCGAGGTGTTCACCGGTCTCCAGGGAGAGTACGTGCCGGTCGCCGACACAGTGGAGTCCTTTGAGGCACTGATCGACGGCGAACTTGACCATGTCCCCGAGCAGGCCTTCTTGAACGTCGGTGGCGTCGACCAGGTTCTGGCCAAGGCGAAGAGCTTTGAGGAGAACTCCTGAGTCATGTCTGCCTCTTTCAGCGTCGAGGTGGTGTCTCCGGAGTCGGTGCTCTACTCCGGTGAGGCCACAATGGTGATCACCCGAACACTTGGCGGCGGCGAGATCGCCTTCCAAGCCGGGCATGCTCCGTTTCTTGGCGCCCTCGACGCGAGCCATACGAGGGTGTTCCTCGCTGATGGCGCGGTGGAGGACATTGCCGTTCACGGTGGCTTTGTTGAGGTAAGCAATGACAAGGTGTCGCTGCTGTCCGACACCGCCGAGGTGGCCTCAGCCATCGATGTTGAGCGCGCCCGGGCAGCAAAAGAACGGGCCGAAGAACGGCTGCGTCACGAACACGACGCGGAAGCGACTGCAGCGCTTGGGCGCGCAAACGCTCGTCTGAGTGCTGCCGGCCATTCCTGAGCGTCGGCTCAGGAATAGTCGATCGCTGAGAATTCCTGCAGTTTGCGGACCCGGTGTCGGGCATCGATAAAGCGAACGGTGCCACTGCGCGACCGCATCACCAGGCTCTGGGTGCGGGCTCCACGGGCATCGAAGCGCACTCCGCGCAGTAGCTGCCCGTCGGTGAGGCCGGTAGCCGCGAAGAAGCAGTTGTCGCCACGCACCAGATCATCCTGGGTGAGGACCTGATCGAGGTCGTATCCGGCAGAGATCATGGCCGAACGCTCCTCATCGGACTGGGGCGCGAGCCGTGCCTGGATCTCACCCCCCATCGACTTCATCGCAGCGGCCGAGATCACACCCTCTGGAGTGCCGCCGATACCGAGCAGAACGTCGACGCCGGCATCGGGCCATGCGGACGCGATGGCGCCGTAGACGTCGCCGTCACGGATAAGCCGGATGCGCGCGCCAGAGGCACGTACCTCGGCGATCAGATCGGCGTGACGTGGGCGGTCAAGGATCACCACGGTCAGATCGCGCACCGTTGTGCGTTTTGACTTGGCGATCCATTTCAGGTTCTGGGTGGCGCTGGCGGTGATGTCGATGGCATCCACCGCTTCGGGACCCACAGCGATTTTCTCCATGTAGAACGATGGACCCGGGTCGAACATCGATCCTCGTTCACCAACGGCAATCACCGACAGTGCGTTCGTGAGGCCGTGCGCGGTGAGGGTGGTGCCGTCGATCGGATCGACCGCGACATCGACGTGAGGTTCGCTGCCATCGCCAACAACCTCTCCGTTGTAGAGCATCGGCGCGTCGTCCTTTTCGCCCTCACCGATGATCACGACGCCGTTCATTTGCACCGTCGACAGGCTGAGGCGCATGGCATCGACGGCTGCCGCATCAGCGCCCTCTTTGTCGCCACGGCCAACCCAGCGCGCGGCAGCGAGGGCTGCGGACTCGGTGACGCGGACCAGTTCAAGAGCGAGGTTGCGATCGGGACGCTGGGCGGCGGGGTTTGCCATGGGAACACCGTAGTGCGGTGCTGTACCGTCGCTGTCATGGGTGCGGTGCCGATTGAACTGCTGTTATCAGGCCGCGATCTGACCGAGGCGCGAATCGACCCGACAGGGTCGCGCGTCACGGTGGTAGCCCGCAGTCCCGGCGGGCCAGCTCGGGTGCTGCTGGTGCCAGTCGATGGTGGGCCTGAACGCGAGGTCGCTCTTGGCATTGACATCGCCGCCGGGCGTGGCGATGGTGGAGGTGCGACTGCGTGGATGCCCAGCGGTGACACCTTCGTGGTGGCTGGTCGTGACGGCGAGCTGCACCGTGGGGACCTGCACGGGGGTTCGCGGCCGCTGACGGCGCGGGGACGCTCGACGCGTATGCCCGCAGTCAGCGCCGATGGGCGTTATGTGGTATCTGTCGTGGATGAGGCCGAAGTGTGGCTGACAGACCTGCACGCCGATCGCGAATACCGAATTGATGACGGCGAACACGACTTCTGCATGGATCCGGCTATCCGGGTCGTGAACGGAGACATCGATGTGCGCTGGCAGGCGTGGTCGGTACCGGATATGGCGTGGGATCGATCGGTGATTGTGCGCTTCGTCATGGCCGCGCCGGACGGTCCCGCTCAACGCTCGCTGGTTGGCACCGCCCAGACCACCCAGCCGCGGTTCCTCGCCGACGGGTCACTGGGCTGTCTCCGCGACGATTACGGATGGCTCAACGTGTGGATCGATGACCATGCGTTGGTCGATGAACCCTGTGAACACGGCAATCCGACATGGGGCCCCGGCGCTGTCTCCTTCACCGGGTCACCGTCGGCCCGCACTGTCGCTCTCTGTCGCAACGACGCCGGCTTCGGCAGACTTGTCCTGGTTGATCGATCCAGCGGTGCGACCACCGACATCGGCCGTGGTGTGCACTCATCGCTGTCGTGGGCGGGGGAGCACCTGGTCGCGATCCGTAGCGGGGCGCGCACCCCAACGCAGGTCGTGTCGTATCGCGTGGGCGACGATCGAGCCGATGCCCCCGTGCACCGCACCACACTCATGGTGGGGCCCGCTGTTGGCTGGGAGGCGTACGGACTGCCAGAGCCGGAGGTGCACCGTGTGGATGGGCCCGCTGGGGCGGTGTTCCTGCGCCGGTATGCAGCCGGCGGCGGAACTGCTTTGGTGATGGTGCACGGAGGCCCGACCGATCAGTGGCGCGTGGAGTTCAACCCCCGAATTGCCTACTGGTGGTCGCGCGGCGTGGACGTGGTGGTGGTCGACCCTCGCGGCACCACCGGCCACGGTCGAGAATTCGCGCAGGCCCTTCGCGGTGGGTGGGGCGTGCACGACGTCGTCGACGTGCGCGCTGCCATCGACTATGTGCACACCGCGGGGTGGGCGTCACCTGCCACCACGGCCGTGGCAGGGTCGTCATCGGGAGGATTGACGGTTCTGGGGGTGTTGTGCTCTGCCGCGCCGCCGGTGGCCGCGGGGGTGGCCACATATCCCGTAAGTGATCTTGCAGCCCTGCTCGATGTCGATCATCGTTACGAGGCCCATTACCCGCTCGGGCTGGTTGGCCCGGTTGGCGATCCGGCCTATGACGTCGGTTCGCCGATGATGCATATCGGGCGATTGGGCGCACCGCTGCTGCTCCTGCACGGCACCGACGACCCGGTGGTGCCGATCGAGCAGAGTCGCCGCCTTGTGGCGGGTGCACCGGACGGCCTGATCGACTACCACGAGTTCGAGGGCGAAGGGCATGGGTTCTCCGCACCGGCGTCGCGTCGTCGCGAGTTCGAACTGGTGGAGCAGTTCCTTGGCGACCACATTGGGTTGGGGTGACGGCCACGCCGGTCACTGGTCGCGGGCTAGCCTGCCGACGTGGATGACACCGGCGAATTCCGCCCCGACGATCCTGACACCGTCGTGGTGCACTACGACCTTGGCGTCTGGGATTTCGACCAGCGGTCTGCGTTGGCCGAGGCTCTCGCCACCGCCGGAATCGAACACACGTGGAACGGCGATGAGTTACTCGTCCCCGAGCATGTTGAAGAGCAGACCGATGTGGTCTTCGAGCGTCTCGAAGCAGAAATTGGGCCGTTCCCGGAACTGCTGTCACCAGATGAGGACGGCACCGAATTTCAACTCGATGAGTGGTCTGCGGCCGAGCGTTCGTCGTTGAGCAGCGCATTGGTCGATGCCCAGATCCCGCATCGATGGGACGGTACGTCGGTGGTCGTGGCCGCTGATGCAGAACAGGTGGTTGATGAGTTGCTCGATGCGATCGAGGCCGGCGATGTGGCAAATTTGGATGCGGACGCCGACGCTGCGCCGGATGGGATCTTGTCGGTGGTGTTCTCGATCGCCGACCGTCTGGCACGCGATGTGAACGCCTCCGGAGCGCGAATGGAACTGTTCGATCTCGTCCCACAGATCCGCTCGGCGGGCGCCCCCTTCGGCATCACAGCGAGGGTGTGGGACACGGTGTTGGGGAACGCTGAACAGCTCTGCGCGGCGTTCACGGCTGACGACTTCGATCCCGCGGACGTCACGACGGCGGCGGGCGACCTGCGCGACACCTGCCGGCCCTGGGTCTGACCGCGTCTCCGTCGACGTGTGTGTGAGCACAATCCGACGGCGCCACGGCTGACCGGTACGCTCCGGACGTGCTGCTCGCCGAAATCGAGGTCTACCACAGCCGTCCGGCGCAGCCGACCCGCCGATTGTCACTTGGTGCGCTCGACCTGCCGGTGGATCCGTCGCCGGGTCTCGGCGGCTTGTTGCTCGGAGCGGTGGTTGCGCGTCACAGCCGCGAGCTGTCTGTTGACGACCTGCTCGAGGTGACGCACCTGTTGCGCCAGGTCGAGCGTGGCGAGCGTGTGGTGCAACCGCGTTTGCGGCACCGTTACCAGATCGATCGTCACGGACTTGCGGTGAGCCGCCATCGGCTCGAGTCTGACGGCGATGAGATCCGCTTCGACTTCGCGACCACGGGCACCGACCTCGCGCAGGTGTTGGGTGCGGTGTACGCCCTGGAACGCCTCGCCGGAGAGCATCGTCGCACCATTGCGCCTCTGCTCGACCGGGCAACTAGATGGCGTGGCCCGATCGGGGCCTCCTTGATCCAGCATCTGGCGGGTGCGCGCAGTAGCGAATTGTCGGCCCTAGCCGACCCGCGTGGATGGGCGATGAACATCTTGGGGCTCGATCCGACCGGTCCGACACCCGATCGGCGTGACATCATGCGGTGCTACCGGGCTCGAATGCGTGAAATTCATCCGGATCACGGAGGGGACAGCACCGATGCCTCCACCTCGATCATCGAGTTGAACGAGGCGCGACGCATTCTCACCAACCCACTTGTCGCGGTGTGATGTCACCGCGGCCCAGTGTTGTCGCGGTCACACCGGGCGCGCACAGTGCTGACCGCTCAATCAATGTCGTTCAGGTCTTCGAGTTCGCGATGAGCTGTCTCTGGAAGTGCCCACACCATCATGACGGCAAGCAGTTGACCGAGAGCCAACAGCGCCATCACGCGTCCATGGCTCCAGCCCGCATCGAGGAGCACGCCGGCACTCAGTAGGCCGACAATGCCGGCGACCAGAGCCACCAGGGTGAGAAGACCTGATGCTCGTGCCCGTGCACCGGTCGGGAACAATTCGGTGCGGTAGACCGCGATTGCGGGGTAGGCGATGCCACCGAGCAACCCTCCGAGGAAGGTGGCGCCCCACATCGCTGGACCACCGACGGCGAATGACGCCACGACTCCCGCCGCGGCGAACGGCAGGGCGCTGGCGATCACCCGCCGCCGCCCACTGCTGTCGGCGGCGCGCCCTCCGATCATCAACCCCACGGCTGCAGGGGTGGCGGTGCAGAGCGTGAAGACCGCGATCAGGCTGGCGGAGTAGCCGCGTTCATCGTCGAGGTAACCGTTCTGAAAGAAACTGGCCGGAGCGACGAGGACGTTGACCCCAACGGCGATGGCGGCGAGAACAGCGAAACGTGATCGATCGATGGTGGTACGGCGCACATGGGGGCGGACGAATCGCTGGGTTTCGGGAAGGCGTCGGGTGAGGTCGACCGCGACCGCCAGCCAGATCAGTGCAACCACATAGACCCAACGCCATCCCGCATCACCAAGGTCGGCAAGCGGCAGGGCTGCCACGGCAATACCGGCACCCAACCCGTTGGCGAGGGCGAGAAGGCCAACCGCATGCGCCCGAGAGTTGCGCGGCATCTCTTCGGCTGCAATCACGGCGATCAAGAAATCAACGGCGAGTCCCAGCGGCCGCCCGATGGCCTGCGTGGCGACGAGCAAGCCGAAATTCGGCGCGAGTGCGCCCAATGCTGTGATGGTCGGCGCTGACCATGCAGCGATTAGCACAGCTCGTCGTCGGCCGATTCGATCGCCGGCAACCGCAAGGGGGATGGTGATGATGATGCCGGCGCGTACGAGCGACCCGGCAACGCCGATGCCCGTGTTACCAACCCCGAAATCGTCGGCAGCAAAGGCGACCGTTTGGGTGAACAAGGTGTTGGTGAACGCTGATGCCATGGCGGCTGCTGCGAGCAGGCCGAGGACGCGCACGGTCCGAGCATCGAGTCGATCCGGCGGTGCCCACCACGGCATCGACCCGTGTGGGGGGCGGTGCCGCACCGTGTGGGCGACCGCCAGCGCGTAGAGCCAACCAAACCACGGCACCTCGATGCCGTAGGACGTGATCTCATGGATCTGCCCGTCAGGGCTGGTGCTGACGCGACGTTCCCATTGGGTGAACGGACCGTGTGCTTGTCGAAATACCACGTCGGATGATGCGTGTGTGGTCGCCTGAGGGTCGTCACCTGGGTCGTTCGCCACGAGAACTTCGGCGACGACGTCCTCACGGGGCGTGAGCGCTGCGGGGCCTCGCGGGTCTCCGGCGGGCCAGGTGGTGCGCAGGGTGCGCTGTCCGACCGGCACGGCGGGAGCATACTGGGGTCCGTGACGAGCGACCTCGGGGGCCCCGATCTCACCGGTGACCGCATCGAGGTGCGTTCCTCAGGGCCGCTCGATGGCACCTTGGTCGTGCCCGGCGCGAAGAATTCAGTGTTGAAATTGATGGCTGCGGCGTTGCTATGCGACGGCACCACCCGGTTGACGAACGTGCCCCGGATCGCCGACGTGGACATCATGGGCGATCTCTTGGCCCACATCGGGCTCCGGGTGAGCCGGCCGAGCCCCGACCGTGTTGAACTCACGAACGACGGCAACATCACGCCGGAGGCGCCATATCGGCTGGTTGAGCGCATCAGAGCGTCGATCAATGTGCTCGGTCCGCTACTCGGTCGCTACGGGCGGGTTGTGCTGTCGATGCCGGGTGGGGACGACTTCGGATCACGGCCGATCGACATGCATATCGAGGGGCTGCGCATGATGGGTGCGGAGTTCAAGTTCGCGCACGGCGAGCTGACGGCCGCCGCTGATCGCCTGCGGGGTGCGCGCATCGTGTTCGACTACCCCAGCGTGGGGGCCACAGAGAACATCGTGATGGCCGCGGTGACCGCCGAGGGTGACACCGTGATCGATGGTGCAGCGCGGGAGCCCGAGGTGGTGGACCTGTGTCGGCTGCTCGTGTCGATGGGCGGCGATATCTCTGGAATCGGCACGGCTGAACTGCGTATTCGCGGTGTGGGGCGCGACGACCTGCGGCCGGCAGAACATCACACGGTCTCGGACCGCATCCAAGCCGCCACCTACATCGCATCGGTTGCGGTCAGCGGAGGTCAACTCACCATGCTCGATGCTCGGGCTGATGATATGGAGATGTTCGTTCGCCGGTGCCGCGATATGGGTATCGATATCTCCGCCGGGACAGCGATGTTGGGCGATCGGGAGGTGCCGTCCATGTCGGTGACCTCTACCGGGCGACTGCGTGCCGTCGATGTGCAGACCTTGCCCTACCCGGGCGTGGCCACGGACTACAAGCCTCTGATCGTCACGATGTTGAGCGTTGCCGATGGCGTTGGCGTGGTGACCGAGAATCTTTACCCCGGTCGTTTTCGCTACGTGGAAGAACTGATGCGTCTTGGCGCCGATATCACCACCACTGGCCATCACGCTGCCGTACGTGGCCGGCCCCGTTTGTCGGGTGCACCGGTGCGAGCGCACGATATTCGGGCGGGCGCAGCGATGGTGGTGGCCGGCCTGGCCGCGGAAGGCACAACGACAATCACTGGGGTGCATCACATCGACCGCGGCTACGACGACCTCACCGGCCGCCTCGCTGGGGTTGGCGCCGACATCGTGCGTCGACACGGCTGAGGTTTACCCGTTGTTGTCGTCGACCTCGCTGTCGGGTGTGGTCGCGGCAGCTGCGCGCTCCACACGTCGTTTCACCACGGCCAGTAAGGCGACGACGACGACGATCGGTCCGGCGATCAACAGGAGTTCATCCCAGCCGCCTTGATGTGCCAAGGTCACGGATGCGTCGGTTCTGAAACCCACGGTGCGAAGGGTACGGGGTGCGTCGACGGTCCCGTCGGCTGGTTGAATGGAGAGCGCATGCGAAGCAAGGTCGAAGCAACGATCGAAGTCATCCGTCCGGCGCTCCAAGCCGATGGTGGTGATATCGAACTGGTGGATGTGAACGAGGACACGGGTGTGGTGACCGTTCGCCTAGTCGGCGCGTGCGGTACCTGTCCGGTCAGCACCGATACGTTGAAAGGCGGCGTGGAGCGCATTATGCGCGACCGCATCGATGGTGTCACCGAGGTGATCGACCTGTCGCAGACAGAGAACGCAATCTGATGGCGCGGCCACCTGCTGACCCGGTCCAACTCTTCGGCGCTGCCCTCGAGGGCGACCGCTCGTCCACGGCGCGCCTGCTCTCGCTGATCGAACGCGGCGGTGACCCTGCTCGCGAGGTGGGTCGCCTCGCATATCCACGCAGTGGCGACGGCTACACCGTTGGGCTCACCGGCGCCCCGGGTGCTGGTAAGAGCACGCTCACGTCGGCGCTCATCGGTCACCTGCGCTCGCTTGAGCTTGAGGTGGCGGTGCTGGCTATCGATCCATCCTCGCCGTTTACCGGCGGTGCCATCCTCGGCGACCGCGTGCGGATGCAGGATCATGCAACAGATCCGGGGGTGTTCATTCGGTCGATGGCAACCCGTGGGCACCTTGGTGGTTTGTCACTGGCCACACCGGAGGCGGTGCGCCTGCTCGATGCGCTCGGCCGGCAATGGATCCTGATCGAGACCGTGGGCGTGGGCCAGGTCGAGGTCGAAGTGGCTGGCAAGGCCGACACCACCGTGGTGGTGGTGAACCCGGGATGGGGTGACAGTGTGCAGGCGAACAAAGCGGGCCTGATGGAGATCGCTGATGTGTTCGTGATCAACAAGGCCGATCGGGCCGGCGTGGACGAAACCCGTCGTGATCTCGAACAGATGCTCGACCTGTCGGAATTGCCGCACGACTCGTGGCGACCGCCGATCGTGGCGACTGTGGCAGCTGATGGAACCGGGGTGCCCGATCTGTGGGATGCGGTGCTCGCACATCGTGAACATGCCGAATCATCGGGGCTGCTGAGCGAACGTCGTGAGTTCCGTACCCGAGAAGAACTCCGTGAGATCGTGGCCAATCGTCTCCACGAGCGGGCGCGTCAGTTGTGCACGGGCGACCGTTGGGATGAACTCACCGAGTCAGTCGTCGGGCGAACCGTCGATCCGTGGGCTGCGGCCGACGAGATGCTCGACGGCGTCGACGCCTGACCAATCGCATCGAGGGCGTGAAGAAGCGCCCCCGGTCCGGGGCGGCCGCGACGGCGCCAACGCACTGCTCCGGCGCGTAGCTCGTCGACGGTCCATCCGGCCCGCAGGGCCGAGACAACGGCTCGGCTGGTGGGGCCCGCGCCACCGTGAGGTGCCAGTAGTGCCAGCGTTGCCGGCACCGAGAGAACCGGGATGCCATCAACTTCTACAACATCGGCATCGGTCAGCCCCCGTGAGAAATGGGTGATGACCTCACCGGGCCGACCGGGCCAGGCGCCCTTGTGGCAGAGCAGGTCGACCGGTTGATGGTCGGCGAAGCCGTCAAGGCCATGTAAGCGAGCGGCCGCGCCGTGGGAGATCACACCGCGGCCAGGTGCAAGAGTGCTGATGCGACACCGTTGCCGCCACGTGGATGCGACTGCGGTGCACCGCACCACCCGCGATGCGGGACGATCGAGGATGCCATGGGCGACGAGGCGCTGTTCACGGTGCCATGTGATGCCATGGGCGCGCGCCACCGAACAATGAGCGACCCCGTCATGGTCGCGCAGATGATGAAAGAAGTCGTGCATGCCGGCCGTGGCGACCGGGCGATGTGCGATAGGGAAGCGGCGGTCAGTTTCCGGTGAACTCGGCTTTGCCCGGTCCGTGCTCGAGGAAGCTCCGCACCCCGATCTGGGAATCTTCAGAGGTGAAGACCTCGACGAAGAGGTCTTGTTCACGCCGCAACCCGTCTGTGAGTGACAGGTCAGCACCCTCGTCGATGGCTTGTTTCGTCAAGGCCTGCGCGACGGTTGCGCCCCGAGCGATCTGGCCGGCGAGTTCAAGGATCCGCTCTCGGAGTGCCTCATGGTCAACGACTTCGTCAGCGAGACCGATACGCAGCGCCTCATCGGCTGCGACCTGGCGGCCGGTCAGGCAGAGTTCTTTCGCGCGGCTGATTCCCACCAGTTCGCGAAGACGTTGGGTGCCCCCGCCTCCGGGGATGATGCCGAGAAGAATTTCGGGCTGGCCGAATACGGCTTTGGTGGATGCGACGCGATAGTCGCATGCCATCGCGAGCTCGCAACCACCACCAAGGGCGTAGCCCGCCACCTCGGCGATGACGAAGCGGGGGAGAGCGGCGATCGCGTCGAGCGCAGTGTGAATGGCGATGGTGACCTCACGGGCTTCCTCCGGGCCGCCGAATTCGCTGATATCGGCACCGGCAGCGAAGATGCGGTCACCGCCGGTGACGATCACTACTTTGGGCGGGTCATTGCGCAGCTCGTCGGCAATTGCTGCCAATTGCCCGGTGACCGCCCGCGATAGAGCGTTCACCTTCCCGTTGCACAAGGTGATGATGGCAATGCCGTCATCGCGACGTTCGAGGGTTACGACGGTGTCCATGGCCGACAGCATGGCACTTCGTCGCCGGTGGAACGCTGCTCGGCGGGTTACCCGATGGCCGCGGAATAGACCTCACGGGTGCGGTCCGCCACCGCCGCCCATGTGTAGTCGTCCACCAAGGCCGCGCCGCGACGACGAAGATCATCGCCAAGATCTACGTCGTTGAGGGCGGCGACGATTCGGTCGGCCAACATGGCGGCATTGCCCGGCTCGAATGTGAGCGCAGCGCCGCTGTCTCCAATGACTTCGGCGAGTCCGCCAGTGGCCGCCACCACGAGCGGGCCGCCGCCGGCTAATGCTTCGAGGGCAACCACCCCGAAGGGCTCGTACAACGACGGGATCACCACGCAATCAGCGCGGTGGACCGCGGCGCGCAACCGGTTGTCGTCGAGCCACCCCGGCAGATCGATGGCATCGGATAGGCCCGCCACATCAACACGAGATTGCAACTCTGCGGAGTAGGTGCCGTGACCGGCGATCATGCAGCGGGCCTCGGGGACCCGAGTGCGCACAGTGGCCATCGCGTCGATCAGCACCTGGAAGCCCTTTTCGTACTGCACGCGGCCCCATGTGAGGATCAGGGGTGGGTCGTCGGGGGCAGGTGCTGCCTCATCAGCCGCCACCGTGCGCCACCATGCCGGGTCGATGCCGCCGATGATCGGGTGGACAACGGCGGGGTCCAACTCGAAATCGCCGATGACCTGTCGGGCGAGCAGGCCGGTAATGGTGATGACGCGGCGAGAGTTTGCCGCCGCCCACCACTCGACACCATTGACATCGGTGGGAACACCCGGTGGGACGTGCCCGCCGTGTCGGCTGCGCTCGGTGCCGTGGAATGTGGTGACGACCGGCACGCCGTGCATATGCGACAGCACCTGAGCCGCCCAGGCCACCTGCCAGTCGTGGGCATGGACGACGTCGGGACGCCACTGCTCCAGTGCGGTTGATGCGGCGACCATGGCGTGGTTCGCTGATGCCACACGGGCGATAGCTCGATCGGGTAGCCACGGCAGGTCGACCTCGGCGCGCAGAATGCGCACGCCGGCGAGGGTGCTATCGCGATCGAGTTGGCGGTCGTCGCGACGGGTGATCACCACAACTTCGTCACCTCCGGCCGCCAGGGCGTGGGCCAGACCGTCCACATGGGCGGCCATCCCGCCCGAGCTCGTCGGCGGGAGTTCCCACGACAGCATCAGGATGCGCACGGCGCGCACCATACTCTGGGGTTGTGGATCATGTGGTGTCGCCGTCGCCGGGCGACTTCGACCTGCACCTGTTCGGGCAGGGGACTCACCGTCGACTGTGGACAGCGCTGGGGCCGCAACCGGTGGGCGCTCAGTGGCGCTTCACCCTGTGGGCGCCGAATGCTCACGCGGTCAGCCTGCTCGGTGATTTCAACGGGTGGTCACGGACCCCGCTAGAGCCACTCGGATCATCTGGTGTGTGGGGTGTCGTCGTCACCGCCCAACCGGGAGATCACTACAAGTTTGGTGTCGTTGGCTCCCATGGTCGCGAAGTCCTACGCGCTGATCCGATGGCGCGTCGCAGTGAATGCCCACCGGGCGATGCCAGCCGAGTGCCGCATCCGGAGCCACCCACGTGGTCCGATCACCAGTGGATGGCAAGCCGGCGACGATTCATCGACGGTGATGCACCGCTATCGATCTATGAGGTGCATGCACCCTCGTTCGCCGGGGGTGATGACTGGGATCGATTCGCCGACCGGGTGATCCCTCATGTGGTGGGTATGGGTTTCAGCCATCTCGAGTTGTTGCCCGTGGCCGAACATCCCTTCGGCGGGTCGTGGGGATATCAGGTGTCGGGTTTCTACAGCCCGACGGCGCGACTTGGTGACACCGTGGGCCTGGCTCGGCTCGTGGACCGGTGCCATGCCGAGGGCATCGGTGTGATCTGCGATTGGGTACCTGCGCATTTCGTTCGCGATGCCTGGGCCCTCGGACGTTTCGATGGCACCGCTCTATACGAACATGCCGATCCACGCCGAGGGGAACATCCCGACTGGGGCACCTACGTGTTCAACACGGCTCGGCACGAGGTACGCAACTTTCTCATTGCGAATGCCTGCTACTGGCTCGAGGAATTCCACCTTGACGGCCTCCGGGTCGACGCGGTGGCATCGATGCTGTACTTGGATTATTCGCGCGCCGACGGGGAGTGGGTCCCCAACGCCGAGGGTGGCAATATCGACCACGACAATGTGGCCTTCCTGCGCGAACTGAACACGGTGATCGCCGACGAGGTCCCCGATGCATTGATGATCGCGGAGGAGTCAACGGCATTCCCGGGCGTCACCACCCCGGTTGCCGACGGTGGGCTGGGTTTCACGCACAAATGGAACATGGGGTGGATGCACGACACGCTCACTTGGGCACGTCGCGAACCCGTGCATCGCCGCCACCACCATGGCGAGTTGGTGCACACCACCGATTTTGCATTCGCCGAACGGTCCGTGCTGCCGCTCAGCCACGACGAGATGGTGCACGGCAAGGGCAGCCTGCTGGCGAATATGTCGGGTGACGACCTGACGAAATTTGCCACCCTGCGCAATCTGTACGCCTGGCAGTGGTCAGCACCTGGAGCGCCGCTGTTGTTCATGGGGTCCGAATTTGCTCCATGGTCGGAATGGGATCACACCGGCATCATCGATCCCGACACGGTTCCTGATGGACCTCATCGCGCGATGTCGGCGTTGGTTGCGCACCTCGGGAATCTGCGCACCACATGGCGGGCGCTGTGGGTGGGCGATGACGACGTCGAGTCCATGAGGTGGCTCGACACGGCAGATGCAGAGAATTCGATCCTTCCGTATCTGCGCACAGACGGTGTGTCGCACGTGGTCTGCGTGACGAACTGGACGCCGGTCGAGCGCGGTGGCTACCGCGTCGGGCTGCCCACCCAGGGCGCATGGGAGGTCATCTTGTCGACCGACGCGGCCAACTTCGGTGGAGCCGGCCGAGGTCATGCCATGGGCGAGCGACTCGCGGTCGACGATGTTGCCTGGCAGGGCTGCCCACACAGTGCGGCCATCGACCTTGCCGGAATGGCCACTGTGTGGATCGCGATGGGTCGATGAACGACCAGCGATCGGTCGTGTCGGCGGGTCTCGTTCTCGCTGCGGCTGTTGGGGTGTTCGGCATCGCCTTCGGTGCGGGAGCGGTCAGTGCCGGGGCATCGGTGTGGCAGACGTGTGTGATGTCGTTGGCGGTGTTCACCGGCGCGTCGCAGTTCTCCGCTATCAGCGTGATCGCCGCTGGTGGTGGCACGGTGGCTGCTCTCGGTGGCGCCACGCTGCTTGCGGCCCGCAACGGTGTCTACGCCCTCGCGATGTCGCGGGTGCTTCCCCGAGGTCGGTTGGCCACCCGGTTGATCGCGGCTCAGGTCACCATCGACGAGTCGACCGCGATGGCGTCGGCGGCGCGTGATGACGCTGACGCGCGACGTGCATTCTGGGTGACGGGGATTGGGGTCTACGTGTTCTGGAATATCGGAACGCTCATGGGGGCGGTGGCGGGCAGCGCCGTCGACCCGGCCGTATTCGGACTTGACGCTGCGTTTCCGTCCGGATTCGTAGCGATGCTGGCACCGTTGATGGACCAGCCTGCACATCGTGCCGCAGCCATCGGCGGGGCCGTGATCTGCCTTGTCGCAACCCCGGTGCTACCGGTGGGGCTTCCGATCCTCTGCGCTGCCGCGGCGGTCATGCTGGGGGTGCGACGATGACATGGACACTGGTGATCGTGCTGGCCGTCGTTGCCTACACCTTCAAAGCCACCGGCATGGTGCTGGCTGCGGGTCGCCGGCTGCCACCGGTGCTCGACCGCGCTGCGGCGTTGGTGCCCGCCGCGCTCATTGCCGCGTTGGTGGTCAACGACACGGTGACGTCAGCGGGAGCATTGACTATTGATGCGCGGGCGGTCGGCGTCGGCGCGGCGATAGTTGCCGCGTGGCGACGGGCGCATCTCATCGTGGTGATCGTGCTGGGCGCCGCGGTGACGGCGGCTGTGCGTGCGATCGGGATGTAGCGCTGCTCAGCGCCCGATGCTGCTCGTGCTGACGCTCCGCAATGATCCAGCGGCTTGCTCCGGTGGGACAACATTGATGAGCACGCCGGTCCCGCGCTCGAAGCCGGCTTGAGTGACGAGATTCGGCCAGATGTGGATGTGCCAGTGGTATTCGCCGGCGTGCTGATGAGGTGCCGAGTGGAAACCCACGTTGTAGGCAACATCGCCGAGGGTGACATGTAGCGCGGCCATCGCATCGCGCAGCGTGCGCCCAACCGCGGCCAGCGACTCACTGGTCGCACCCTGTAGATGCTGGCCGTGATCGCGAGGAATGATCAGCAATTCGTATGGCGTACCGCTCCAGTAGGGGCACAGCACCACGGCGTGATCGTTGGCGGCGACGATGCGCGTGCCGGCCGCAAGTTCTGCCTCGATCGTTGTACACAGAACACATCCGCCGGCGAAACGGGCAAAGGCCTTTTCCTCTTCGAGAACTTCACCGGGAACGAAGGGAAGTCCCATGAGTTGGCCGTGGGGATGGCTGAGCGAGGCACCGGCCTCGCGACCGTGGTTCACAATCGCTTGGGTGTAGCGGATGTGCTTAGCGCCCGCGTGCGAGATGAAGCGTCGCTGTAAGGCGAGCATGAACTGTTCCGCCGCGGTGTCGTCGAGTCGGTCGAGGCCCGCGAGATGGTCGGGGGTGTACACGAAGACTTCGTGGATGCCGGTGCCGTCGGCAGTGACATGCACCGGTCCCTCGTGGTGAACGGCGAATCCATCCTCTCCGTCAAAGGCGGGGTACAGGTTTGGGATCACCCGTACGGTCCACGATCCTGATTCGTCGATGGTCTCAAGTGCCGGTGGCGTGGACTCTTCGTTGCCGGGACAGAACGGGCACGGTCGATCACTCGGACCGTCGGCGACGGGAGAGCGTGGTGCGAAGTCGGTCGGTCGCTGCGCCCGCTCGGACACGATGGTGACCCAGCGACCGGTCAGCTGGTTCAGGCGGAGCTGGCTCACAGTGCTCCTCAGGATAGACCGCTCAGATGCCGGGTCGGCACACCAACCGGCGACATGGGGAGTCGTGGGTTCCGCGGTGCGCTCATGAAAGGCGCCGGTAGATGGAAATGTGGTTGTCGTCGCCCGACGTAAATGCTGATCCGTCCCAGTCGGCGAATCGGTTGTCGAGCACGAGTCCGGCGTCGGTCGCCATCTGGTCGACTTCAGTGATCGAGAGGTAGCGGATACTCCACGGTCGTAGACGTACTCGGTCGCCATCGGTGAACTCGATGAAGTGCCCCTCGGCAATGTGGTCGTCGCCGTGATGCCGCGCCACCGACAGCACGACCCGCTCGGTCGTCATCGATCGCACACCCACCGTGGTGCTGCTGTCGTCATCGCTCGGCGGCACGGCTGCCTCGACAACGAAGATCCCACCGGGCGCTAGCACGGTGGCCACGGAGGCGAACAGCGCACGTTGGCGATCTTCGGTGTGCAGGTTGAACACCGTGTTGTAGGCCGCCACCACGGCAGCGATGTGCTCGTCGTGGGTTGCTGTGACGAGGTCATCCACCATGTCGCCGCGCACGGCCACGATCGTGCGCTCGGTGTCGTTGACGGCGAGTTGTTCCAGCATCTCCGAACTCACGTCAATCCCGATGACCCGGCGCCCACGAGCCGCGATAGCAAGCGCCACACGGCCGGTGCCGACCCCTAGTTCGCATACTGCGCCCGCTGGGGCGTGCGCATCGACCACTGCAGCGAGAGCATCCACATCGCTCAAGTCGTGGTACCAGTCGTCGTAGACATCTGCGAAGGCACGGCCATAGGTGTCGGCCGTGTAGCCGGCCATGGTGCGCGCGTCGCCCGCTGCAGCGCTGTCGCTGCTGGCGGCATCATCGCGTCGGCGGGGTTCCACGTCGGCAACCTATCGGTGGTCGTGGCTCACAGCCGTCGTGATCGTATTGCTGCCCTAGGCTCAGGGGCGTGTCATCGGAGCGACTCGGGGTGTACCTGGACCATGCGGCAACCGGTCCTGTGCGGGCGTCGGTTGTTGACGCGATGTCGGCGGTCTGGTCGGACCAGTGGGCAAACCCGGCGGCAGCGCATCGCCGTGGACGCGATGCCCGTCGCACCCTCGACGATGCTCGCGAGCGACTGGCGGATGTTCTGGGAGTCGCTCCAGCCGATGTTGTGGTGACCAGCGGTGGCACCGAGGCCGATAATCAGGCCATCACCGGTGCCGTCGTCGCAACCGGTGGTGTGGCGGTATGCAGCGCAGCCGAACACCATGCGGTGCTCGATCCCGTCATACACAGCGGTGGTGTGGTCGTGCGGTGTCGCGAGGACGCCCATATCGACCTCGATGCGCTCGCCGATGCCCTTGATAGGGCGCAGGCTCACCAGCCCGTGGCGGTGGTATCGGTGATGGCGGTGAACAACGAGGTCGGAACGATCACCGACCTGGATGCGGTGGCGGCGGTGATCCGCCGTCACGCCCCGGGTGCGTGGTTCCACTGTGATGCGGTGCAGGCCGCCACATGGCTCGATATGGCCGATATGTGTCGCGTGGCCGACATGGTGTCACTGTCGGCGCACAAGTTCGGGGGGCCGCATTCGGTGGGGGCGCTCGTTGTCCGCAACGGTGTGTCGCCAGCTCCGCTGCTGCTGGGTGGCGGTCAAGAACGCGGCCGTCGCAGCGGCACGGTGGACGTTGCCGGGGTTGTCGGTATGTCGACAGCCCTAGCTGATGCCGCCGCTGAACGGGCCGAGGTGGTGGCCCGGGTGAATGAACTGCGCAACCGATTGCTGGACATGATCTCGGTGGTCGATGGGGTGGCACCAACGGTGGCCCCGCAGGCCACCGTTCCCGGGATCTGTCATGTCTGTGTCGAGGGGGTCGAGTCGGAGGCGTTGCTGTTCATGCTCGACACTGCGGGCATCGCAGCGAGCGCTGCGTCGGCGTGTGCGAGCGGCGCCATGCAGGCCTCGCATGTGACCGCGGCGATGGGTGTGCCGCCATCGCGCGCCCGTGGCGCATTGCGGCTGAGCCTGGGTCGCACCACCACAGCGGACGACATCGAACGAGCGGGCGAGGTACTGGGCGATGTCATTGCGAGGTTGCGCCGATGAGTCGGGTACTCGTTGGCATGAGTGGCGGGGTTGATTCCTCTGTTGCCGCCGCGGTGCTGGTCGATGAGGGTCATGAGGTTGTTGGGGTCACGATGCGGCTGTGGGGCGGCGATGCCGATACCGGCTGCTGCAGCGTGTCTGATGTCGAGGATGCACGTCGTGTCGCCGACCAGTTGGGCATCGACCATGTGGTGTTCAACTTCTCCGATGACTTCGAGCAACATGTGGTGACGCCATATGTCGATGGTCATCGCGCCGGAATCACCCCCAATCCGTGTATCGAGTGCAACCGGCATCTGAAGTTCGAACGGCTGGCCGAGCGGGCGCACCTCCTCGGCTTTGATGCTGTGGCAACGGGGCATCACGCGCAAATCGAACTCCGTAACGACCGTTGGACCCTGCGCCGTGGTGCCGACCCGGCAAAGGATCAGAGCTATGTACTGCACATGGCAGATCAGGCAACCCTGTCGCGCACGCTCCTGCCGATTGGGGCAATGCACAAAGATGAGGTCCGGGCGATCGCGCGAGAGATCGGCCTGCGCACCGCCGGCAAACCCGACAGTCAAGATGTGTGCTTCATCCGATCTGACGAAGGGCGGGCACGTTTTCTTGGGGATCGGATCCCACTACGTGCGGCTGCGGTGGTCGACACCGACGGGGTTGATATCGGCCGCGTCGAATCGGTGGAAACGGTGACCATCGGGCAACGACGTGGGCTGGGTCTGCCCGGCGGTGGGCCGGTGCGGTACGTCGTCGATGTCGACCATGCTGATCCTGATCGACCGGTGGTGGTGGTTGGCGCCCACGATCATCTGCTGCGTGACGCAATGGCCGTCGGGTCGATGTCGTGGACTGATGCACCGGTGTGTGGTGACGTGCTGGTGCAGGTCAGTGCTCATGGCGAACCGATGGCGGCCACCATTGGCGGCCCCGATGCTTCTGGTCGGCACATTGTCACCACAGCACGCCCTCATCGCCGTGTGGCTCCCGGCCAGTCCGCTGTTCTCTATGACCTTGCTGACGACTGCGTGCTCGGCGGAGGCATCGTCGTCAATTAGGCGTCATCGAACTGGGTTGTTGACGACCGTTGCGGTCAGGGCATCGATGCCGTGGACGGTGTCCGTGAAAGCGCATTCAACGCCCACCCAGGGCGCGTGGGAGCCACCAGAACCGCACGTGCATGAATCGCTCGTCCCCGCGGGTTGTTGCGACCATCGGCGATCAGCACTGTGGTCGATTCACGCACGGTGATTTCGATGGCGGTGCCCCCAGCTGGCCCGGTGAGGTCAGCCGCGCCGGTGTCCGCCGATGCCAACATCACCCCGGTGAGGTCCCGGTGACGCATCATGAGCGTTTCGTTGAGCACCAGGGGATCATGCACGACGATTCCAGCGGGGACACCGACAAGCCACCGTCGTGCCAAGCGGTGCCACCGCGGTGCTGCAAAGACGGCGGCGGCGATGGCAGGCCCTCCCGTCACGATGGTGGTCAACACCATCTCCTGCGCGAGTGCGACTGCAGCAACACTCGACAGGGCCGACCACACCACCCACATCACAAGAGCAGCGGCACCGAAGGCTGCGGGAGGGCGCAACAGCAACCGTGTCTCTGCGCCGTAGGCCGATGCTTGGACAAACGCAGCGCCGACCTCTGCACTCAACACGACGACGGTGGCGGCGCTGGCGGCCACGGCAGCAATACCTAATGCCAGCGGTTCGAGGGCGGCGTTGTCGATGGCAGTGATGGCGACGGCAATCGGCGCGAGCGGCACCGTGATGCGCGCGACGGTGAGCGTGATCACCGCGGGCACCGATACGGCCACGGCAGCGATCGTCCACACCGCGGCCAGCACCCATCGGGTGGCGCCGGCATCGTCGACCACGAATGACACCGCGGAGCCGACGGCGATCCAGGCCATGCGCAGCACCCAGACCGCGATCAGCGATCGACGGCGGTGTGGGGTGGCGTTGTGTGCGACGTGGTCGGGCACGTCGCACAGTCTGCCGGGAGGTGACGGTGTCCGCTCCCGGTGCCGGCCGGCAGCGTCCGGGTCGTGCCACCCATGCCTAACATGGCAAGGTGAGCCCATGGCGACAGGCGCTGCGCTCGAGGTGATCACTCCTGGCGCCAGCGTGGGGGTGGGAAGCCTTCCGCACCGCGACGCTCAGGCCGCTGTCGAGTTCACCATTGCCAACTTCGATGTGCCGGTGGTACCGCGGCTACCGCGTCGAAGCGGCTCGGAATCCCTGGTTGCTCAGGCGATGGTTGGCGCGGCGGGAATCACCCTCGGCCAGTACGGCACGGTAGCGGTCGACATCGACCGACTCGATCCTGATGCGGCGGTTGTCACCGGCCTGCACACCGAGAACTTCGGTGGCTTTCGTGCATTCGTGGAACATGCACCGCACCTGTTGGAAGAGGGGCGTGCATTCAAATGGCAGTTCGTCGGCCCGGTCACCCTGGGTGGCGCGTTGGTGCGTGCTGGAGCGCCGCGCAGCCTCGCGTTCGAGGTTGCCGAGCGCACGGTGGCCGCCCATGTGAGCGCACTCGGTGCGCTGTTGGCATCGGCGTTGCCCGGGCACCCGCAGTTGATCATTCTCGACGAACCCTGGCTTGCCGACCTGATGTCGAGCGATTTCCCCCTGGCTCCTGACGCTGCAGCCGACCTGGTGTCGTCGGCCATGGCCGCCGCACAGCCCTATGGCACTGTTGGGTTGCACTGCTGTTACGACGCCGACTGGCCGCCGTTGCTCGAGGCAGGCCCGCAGGTGCTGTCGCTGCCGGCCTCGCCGCGGGTCGCCAATGTGGCGGGGTACCTCGAGCGCTTCCTCGATGGTGGCGGGTGGATCGCGTGGGGTGCTGTCAGTACCGACGGGCCGGTTGGGGTGACGGCGTCACGGGCCTGGGGTGCGCTTACCGACATGTGGTGTGACCTCGTCAAGCGCGGTATCGACCCGGATCTGTTGCGGGATCGCAGCATGATCAGCCCGCGCCGTGGGCTCGCGTCGTATCCGCCGGTAGTGGCCGCTGATATTTGCCGTACCTTGCGCGACGTTGGTCGCCGAGTTCGCGATGCGGCGTGCGCCACCAAATTGATGCTGAGCACGTGATTCGGCAATGCCTGGGGTGCATGCGACCCGGTCGCACCCTCTCTCTACACTCCAGCCATGGCTGAGGATCCGCGGGAACGTATCGCTGCGCTACGCGCCGAGATCGATCGTCACAACATCGCGTACCACACCAACGACGCCCCCGAGATCCCCGATATCGAGTTCGATCTGCTGGTCCGCGAACTGCACGAACTTGAAGAGCGCCATCCCGAATTAGTCGATGCGGAGTCGCCGACCCAGGGCGTCGGGTCGGTGACCTCGGCGACCTTTGCACCGGTCACCCATGCCGCACCGATGATGAGTCTCGACAACGCGATGGATGCCGACGAGTTGCAGGCGTGGGGCGATCGGGTGTCGCGTGGTCTCGATGGTGAACCGACACGGTTTGTATGCGAACTCAAGATCGATGGGTTGGCAATGAGTCTGCGCTATGAGCGTGGTGCTCTGGTCACTGCGGCTACGCGTGGCGACGGTCGCACGGGTGAAGACGTCACGGCGAACGTGCGCACCATTTCAGATATCCCTCATCAGATCGAGGGTGCCCCGCCGGTATTCGAGGTGCGTGGCGAGGTCTACATGCCCGTCAGTGGCTTTGATGCCTATAACCAAGCGGCAACCGAGGCTGGAGAGCGCACGCTGGTGAATCCACGGAACGCGGCTGCGGGGTCGCTGCGCCAGAAGGATTCCGCGGTGACCGCTCGGCGGAGTCTCGCGTTTTGGGCATACGACGTCGGCGAGGTCACCGGTGATGTGGGCACCGACATTACCGCTGCTGATCACACGGCGATGTTGACGACCATCGAACAATTCGGGTTACCGGTCAACCCGGCGATCCGCACGGTCGACACCATCGATGAGGTGTTCGAGTTCTGCCAGTACTGGGCCGATCATCGTCACGATCTCGACTACGACATCGACGGAGTGGTGGTGAAAGTCGACAGCGCAGATCAGCGTCGTCGGCTCGGGTTCACATCGCGGGCGCCGCGCTGGGCCATCGCGTTCAAGTTTCCGCCCGAAGAGCGCACCACACGCCTGGTCGACATCCAGGTCTCCGTTGGGCGTACCGGGCGGGCCACACCCTTTGCTGTGCTCGAACCGGTGTTTGTCGGGGGTTCGACGGTGTCGATGGCCACATTGCACAACCAGGATCAAGTTCGGCTCAAAGATGTGCGCCCTGGCGATGTGGTGGTGGTGCGCAAAGCCGGCGATGTCATCCCCGAGGTGGTCGGCCCGGTTCTGTCGGAGCGCCCCGCCGACAGCGAACCGTGGAGCTTTCCGTCGCTGTGCCCATGTTCGCTCTCGTCCACCTTGGTCCGTGTCGATGGCGAAGCCGACACGCGATGCGTCGAAGCGGCATGCCCATTCCAACGCGACCAGCGCATCATCTACTGGGCCACCCGTGGGGCGATGGATATCGAAGGTCTCGGCGAGCGGACCGTGGCTCAACTCACCGCGGCCGGCCTTGTGAACGATGTGGCCGACCTGTATCGGCTCGATGTCGACACGGTGGAGACCTTGGAGGGTTTCGCGCGGATTTCTGCCGAGAAAGTCATCGCGGCAATCGATGCGTCCCGGTCACAACCGGCCTGGCGGGTGCTCACCGGGTTCGGTATCAAACACCTCGGCCCGTCTGCATCTCAGTCGCTCGCGGTGGCCTTTGGCAATGTGCGCGCGGTCCTGTCGGCAACCGATGCTGAACGCGACGACGTTGACGGGGTGGGGTCGGTTATTTCAGCCTCGATCGCCGCCTGGTTCGACATGGAGTCGAACCGTGAACTCGTCGATCGGTTGGAAGCCAATGGTGTCCGCCTCGATGTGGTCGATCCCGCTCTCATTCCCGATGAGACGGTTGCGGCAACTCTGGACGGTCAGGTGGTGGTCATTACTGGCAATGTGCCCGGGTACACCCGCGATGGGGCCAAAGCGGCGGTCGTTGCCCGCGGCGGAACCTCGCCGGGCAGCGTGTCGAAGAGCACGACCGTGCTGGTCGTGGGCGAGGGCGCCGGCGCGTCGAAACTCACGAAGGCCGAGCAGTTGGGTGTACCCCAGATAGACGCCGACGCGTTTGAGACGCTGTTGGAAACGGGCGAGATACCGCCTTCCTGAGCGACAACGCCCGGTGAGAACTACACCACGTTGAATTGCCAGGTGAACGA
>Ga0181563_10000399_pt1 | contig 40993 bp, 41 predicted proteins | sample 011ome_25_FD_133759 | JGI IMG/M metagenome (GOLD analysis project Ga0181563, IMG submission 133759) | Coastal salt marsh microbial communities from the Groves Creek Marsh, Skidaway Island, Georgia - 011512CT metaG (megahit assembly) | ecosystem: Environmental > Aquatic > Marine > Intertidal...
CCTATGTGCTCTACATGATCGTGCCGATCTTTGCCTTTGCCAATGCGGGCGTTGTCCTGACCGGCTTGTCGCTGTCCGACCTCTTTGCCCCCCTGCCCCTTGGCATTGCCCTTGGCCTCATCGTTGGCAAGCAGGTCGGCGTATTCGGAATGACTTGGGCAATGGTCAAGCTCGGCTTTGCCCGCCTGCCGCACGGGGCGAACTGGATGCATATCTATGGCATCGCTTGCCTTGCGGGCATCGGCTTTACCATGTCGCTCTTTATCGGCTCGCTCAGTTTTGCTGACGCAGCCCAGATGAACGCGGTACGGCTTGGCGTCCTGTCCGGCTCGGTCGTCTCGGCAATCCTGGGCTACGGCGTGCTGATGCTGGCTTCACGGCGCGAGGCCGCGGCGGCCACTGCCTAGGCCCGCGCCTGACGGATCAGGCTTAGGATATTCTTGGCGGCCTCGGGGATGTTGGTCCCGGGGCCGAAAATCGCCTTAACGCCTGCCTTCTTGAGGAAGTCATAATCCTGCTGCGGGATCACCCCGCCGCAGATGACGATGATATCTTCCGCCCCTTGATCCTTGAGCGCCTGCAACAGCTTGGGCGCGAGAGTCTTGTGGCCCGCCGCCTGTGACGAGATGCCGACAACGTGCACATCATTGTCGATTGCGTCCTGCGCCGCCTCTTCCGGGGTCTGGAACAGGGGGCCCACATCCACATCAAAGCCGATATCGGCAAAGGCCGTGGCGATCACCTTGGCGCCGCGGTCATGGCCGTCCTGCCCCATCTTGACGACAAGCATCCGCGGGCGGCGGCCCTCGTCCTCGGCAAAGGCTTCGACAGCCTTCTGGATCGCCGCGAAATCCGCGTCTCCCTCATAGGCCGCGCCATAGACGCCGGCGAGGGTTTTGACCTCGGCCCGATGCCGCCCGAATTCCTTTTCCATCGCCATGCTGATTTCTCCCACGGTGGCCCGTTGACGCGCGGCCTCGACAGCCGCTTCGAGAAGATTGCCGCCCTCCTTGGCCCGCCGCGACAGCTCGGTCAGAGCGGCTTCGCAGGCCTCGGCGTCGCGGGTGCCCTTGACGCGCTGGAGGCGGGAAATCTGGTTGGCCCGCACCGCATCATTGTCGATGTCGAGAATGTCGATCGGGTCTTCCTTGGCGAGGCGATACTTGTTCACCCCGACGATGACCTCTTCGCCGCGGTCGATCATCGCCTGCCGCCGCGCGGCGCTTTCCTCGATGCGAAGCTTCGGAAGGCCCGAGGCGACGGCCTTGGTCATGCCGCCCATTTCCTCGACCTCTTCGATGAGCGCCCAAGCCTTTTCGGCCAGCTCGGCGGTCAGGCTTTCGACGTAGTAGGAGCCCGCCAGCGGATCGACCACGTTGGTGATCCCTGTCTCTTCCTGAAGGATGAGTTGCGTGTTGCGGGCGATACGGGCCGAAAAATCGGTCGGCAAGGCGATCGCCTCGTCGAGCGCGTTGGTATGAAGCGATTGGGTGCCGCCCAAAGCCGCCGCCATCGCCTCATAGGCGGTGCGAACGACGTTGTTGTAGGGGTCCTGCTCTTGAAGCGAGACGCCCGAGGTCTGGCAATGGGTGCGAAGCATCGACGAGCCGGGCTTTTGCGGATTGAACTCGGCCATGATCCGGTGCCACAGGAGACGCGCGGCACGAAGCTTGGCGGCCTCCATGAAGAAATTCATGCCGATGGCGAAGAAGAACGACAGGCGGCCTGCGAAATCATCGACATTCATCCCCCGCGCAATCGCGGCGCGGACGTATTCGCGGCCATCGGCAAGGGTATAGGCCAGCTCCTGCACGAGGTTCGCCCCCGCCTCTTGCATATGGTAGCCGGAGATCGAGATCGAATTGAACTTGGGCATCTCTTTGGAGGTGTATTCGATGATGTCGGCAACGATCCGCATCGACGGCTCGGGCGGATAGACATAGGTGTTGCGAACCATAAACTCCTTGAGAATGTCGTTCTGGATGGTGCCCGACAGGACCGAGCGGGAATGCCCCTGCTCTTCGCCTGTGACGATGAAATTCGCGAGGATCGGAATCACAGCCCCATTCATCGTCATCGAGACCGAGACCTTATCGAGCGGGATGCCGTCGAAGAGGATCTTCATGTCCTCCACGGAATCGATCGCCACTCCGGCCTTGCCCACGTCGCCCTCGACGCGGGGGTGATCGCTGTCATAGCCGCGATGCGTGGCAAGGTCGAAGGCGACCGAAACGCCCTGCTGACCAGCGGCCAGAGCCTTGCGGTAGAAGGCGTTGCTTTCCTCGGCGGTCGAGAAGCCGGCGTATTGGCGGATGGTCCAAGGACGACCGGCGTACATCGTCGCTCGCGGTCCGCGCGTGAAGGGGGCGAGGCCGGGGACAGTGCCAAGATGATCGAGACCCTTGATGTCTTCCTCGGTATAGAGCGGCTTGACCGGAATGCCCTCAAGCGTGTTCCATGTCAGGCTATCGGGATCGGTGCCGCGCATCTCCTTTGCCGCCAGAGCGCGCCATTTCTCAATCTTGTCAGCCATTTGCAGAGCCTTTCTCACGTTCGCCGTCGCGGGTCATTTAATTCACTTCGATCAACGTCGCGCCCTCGGGCATCGACGGGGCGAGCCGCTCGATCGCGGCGCGCAGGTCATCTTCGATCGTCGGGTCGATCGCATAGATCGAAACCACCTCGCTGCCGAGAATACCGATTGGGGCGGGAGTTCTAAGTTCGGCGATTAGTCGCCAGTCGGTGCCGATGCCATCCTTGAACCAATCGGCGTAGACCATCGCATAGCGGGCGCCCCGCGCCTCGGCGAGCGGCCCGGCCCAGCCCGAAACAGGGCCACCTTCCGCCTCTTGCCGCGCCTTTCGGGCATCGGCGTAGGCAAGGCCCCAAAGATCGACAATCGGGGCGTCTTGCCCCCAAGCCACCCGCCCGATGTCGTTGACAGCGACAGGCACACCGGGAAGCTCGGCCTCGATGCGGGCCATTTGGAAGTGCTGGAGATAGACGCCGCGGGCGGTCCAGTTATAGGCCGTCCAGTTCATCCAGAGGAAATAGGCGCTCGCCGCCAGTGCTGCGCTCACCGCGATGCCGCGAAAGACGGCGCCGCCACGCGCCAGAGCGGGAACGAGAGCAAGGGCAGAAATCACGAGAACATAATGCTCGTACCGCGCGGCCCAGCCGACGCGGCCGATAAAGAGGTGTCCGAGTGCAGCCAACCAGACTGCAAGGATGAAAAGACGCAGTCCACTTTCGCGGGTTTGGAAAAGGCCAACGGTCAAAAGAGCAGTTGCTCCAAGCACCGCGCCGCCGCCAACTGAAAAGAGATTGCGCAAGAGGCGCGAGAGCGGGTCGCCGGCATCGGCAGCCGTGCTGAGTTTTGCAAGGACCGAACTCGGTACAGGATCAAGACCCTGCGAAAGCAGGAACAGCGAAAATAGCGCCGCGGGCCCAAGGGCCAGAACAGCAAGCCCAGCCCCAGCCCGAAGCTGCCCCCGCAAGGCCACAACGCCCGCGGCAAGGAGCGCCAGACCAATGCCTTCAAACCGCAGCAGCGGCGCAAGAAAGACGCCCGCCAAGAGCGCTAGACCGATTTCGCCCCGGCTGAGAAATCTCCAAAGCCCCACAAGCATGAAGGCCATCGCCAGCGCGTGCAGCGTATGCTCCATGCCAAGGCTCGCCACGCCCGCCATGTTGGTGGCAAAGGGCAGGACCAGCGCGAGGAAAACCGCCGTTTTGCCCGACGCCCACTCCCCGATCCAGCGCCCGAGAATCCACGCCAGCGCCAATAGCCCGCCAAGGTTCCATGCCAAAGGCAGGAGCCGCTGAATTTCCGTCCCGGGAAACGGCAAAAGGAGCAGCGGATAAAGGATCGACGAGGCCGCAGAGGCGGGCTCGCCGGGGTTGATCCCATAGGTGCCGCCGGCGATCCCTTCGGCCATCGACAGATGGATATACACATCGTCGAGCGGATATTCGAACGTGCCGATGCGGGCCCAAGTGAGGGCAAACCAGATCGCGAACCCGAGGCCGGCTGAAAGCACGGAAAGGGCCGCGAGGCTGATGCCCCTGCGGGCTGGCATCATTCGAACTCCATGATCACTTCATCAACGGCGAGGCTGTCGCCAGCCGAGGCATTGACCTTCTTGACGATCCCCTTGCGCTCGGCGCGAAGGATGTTCTCCATCTTCATCGCCTCGACAGTGCAAAGGGCTTGGCCCTCCTGCACCTCGTCACCCGCCGCCACATTCACCTTCACGATAAGGCCGGGCATCGGGCAGAGGAGGAATTTCGAGGTATCGGGCGGCAGCTTTTCTGGCATGAGCCGCGCAAGCTCGGCCTGACGCGGCGTGCGGATCGTCACCTGAAGATCAGCCCCGCGGAACCGCAGGCGGAAGCCTTGGGTGCGCTTGCCGACCTTCAGGACCAGAAGCGCGCCACCAACGGTGAGCCGCGCCAGGGGATCGCCCGGCGTCCAATCGCTTTCGATCCGAAGGGTGTTGCCCTCGATGGTCACGTCCGCGCCCGCGCGATCGGCGGTCATGGTCACGGGGAATTCCTGCCCCTGAAGCGTCACGACCCAATCGGTGCCGACATGGCGCTCGTGGTTGTTCATCCGGCCCGAAATGCGCGAGCGGCGGATTTCGGTGACACGGTGCATGGCGGCGGCGGCGGCCGCAACGCGGACCAGCGCATCGCGCGGCAGTTCGACGCCCGAGAACCCATCGGGGTATTCCTCGGCGATGAAAGCCGTGGTCATGGCGCCCGAAACGAACCGCGGATGATCCATCACGGCGGCGACGAAAGGCAGGTTGTGACCGATCCCTTCAACCTCGAAGGTATCGAGCGCCACGCGCATCTCTTCGATCGCCTGGGCTCGGGTCGGGCCCCAGGTGCAAAGCTTGGCGATCATCGGGTCGTAATACATCGAGATCTCGCCGCCCTCGTAGACGCCGGTATCGTTGCGCACGATGCCGCCGGTTTCGGTATCGCCCTCGACGGGCGGGCGATAGCGGCTGAGCCGGCCGATAGAGGGCAGGAAGTTGCGATAGGGATCCTCGGCATAGAGGCGGTTCTCGATCGCCCAGCCGTTGATCTTGAGGTCTTCCTGCTTGAACGGCAGCGCCTCGCCATTGGCGACACGGATCATCTGTTCAACGAGGTCGACGCCGGTGATCAGCTCGGTCACGGGATGCTCCACCTGCAGGCGGGTGTTCATCTCGAGGAAATAGAAGTTGCGGTTGCCATCGACGATGAACTCGACCGTGCCGGCGCTGGCATAGCCCACGGCCTTGGCCAGCGCGACAGCCTGCTCGCCCATGGCCTTGCGGGTTGCTTCATCAAGGAAGGGCGACGGCGCCTCTTCGACGACTTTCTGGTTGCGGCGCTGGATCGAGCATTCGCGCTCGTGCAAGTAAACGCCGTTGCCATGCTTGTCGCAGAGCACCTGAATTTCGATGTGGCGCGGCTGCGTCACGAATTTCTCGATGAAAATCCGGTCGTCGCCAAAGGAATTGGCCGCCTCGTTCTTGGACGACTGGAAGCCCTCGCGCGCCTCTTCGTCATTCCAGGCAATCCGCATCCCCTTGCCGCCGCCACCGGCAGACGCCTTGATCATCACCGGATAGCCGATCTCCTGGCTGATCTTCACCGCCTCGTCGGCGTCACCAATCAGGCCCATATAGCCCGGCACTGTCGAAACGCCCGCCTCCTGTGCGATCTTCTTGGAGGTGATTTTGTCGCCCATCGCCTCGATGGATTTCACCGGCGGGCCGATGAACTCGACGCCTCCCTTCTCCAAGGCCTCGGCAAATTTGGGATTTTCCGAGAGGAAGCCATAGCCCGGATGCACTGCCTCGGCGCCGCTTTCCTTGATCGCCGCCATGATCTTGTCGATCACGATATAGGATTGGTTGGCGGGCGGCGGGCCAATGTGGATCGCCTCGTCCGCCATCGAGACATGGAGCGCGTTCTTGTCGGCATCGGAATAGACCGCCACCGTCTGGATACCCATCTTGCGGGCCGTCTTGATGACGCGGCAGGCGATTTCGCCACGGTTGGCGATCAGGATCTTCTTGAACATCAGGCGAGGTCCTTCAAATGCAAAACCGCCACGGGTGCGCGGCGGCGCCCGTGACGGTCAGGATGGGTCTTGCGCCCCGAGGGGCGGATCAGGTTATTGGCAGGCTTTGGCGCCGAGGTCGTCGCAGGTCGCGCCAGCCGCGCCGCCGATGAGAGCACCGGTGAAGGCGTTGCCGCCAACCGCATCGGCCAGCATGGCGCCCGCCGCAGCGCCGGCAAGGCCGCGCTCGAGGTCGGTGTCGATACAGCTCGCGAGGCCAAGAATTGCCGCGGCTGCGAGGGATAGGATTGTTTTGTGCATGGGATACTGCCCTTTTGTGTGTTTGCCTTGGGCAAATCCTCACCAGACAGACCTCGATAGGCAATATCATCCGCTCCGCTCAGGCATAAACCCGCGCAAATATCGGCGGTCATGGGAAAAGGGGCCGGTCGGCCCCGCAGGGGGGCTGACCGGTCCAGGAAAGGGGAACAATTTGGATGCTGGGACTGCGCCTCGCGAGCGAGAACACCGGCACGAGGATGAGATTTGCACAGGTCCGATCTACCGCCAACGGCTTTGATCGGCTGCCGCGCCGGATGGGCGCCTTCCTGCCAAATCCCTGCAACCACAGGCCATTTTCCGCCCATTAGTCCCAATCGTCGTCTCCCTCGAAGGGCGAGGCCGCGCGATCATCAAAAATCTGGGGAAAGCTGACCCGCGCCTTGGCAAGATCGATCCGCAGAAGGGCATCATAGCTTTGGGGATCAAATGGCTCTTCGGCGGCCACAACCTCGCGCCCGAAAAGCCAGCTCAGCCGCCCCGCGTCGAGATTGCCTCGCACGAAGGGCTCTTCGCCGAAATGCTCCCACAGGGCCCAGAGGAACAGCTCGTCCGCCTTGCGATCAATCGGACGGCGATCGCGGAACCGTTCGCGCGCGATGATCTTGGTCGCGCCCTCCTTGTTGGCACGCCGAATGGTGAATTGATGGTCCGAGCTCGGCATCCGGCCCGGGAATCCACGGTGTTTTTCCATCATCGGCTCTCCCGACCTGCGGCAAGGTTGATCGTCATCTCAAAGGTCCTGCCTCAAAGCGGAATGTTGTCGTGTTTCTTCCACGGGTTCTGAAGGCTCTTACCCCGAAGCGAGGCAAAGGCGCGGCAGACGCGGCGGCGGGTGGAATGGGGCATGATCACTTCGTCGATAAAGCCCTTCTCGGCGGCAACGAAGGGATTGGCGAAGCGGTCTTCATAGTCTTTGGTGCGCGCCGCGATCTTCTCTTTGTCGCCCAGCTCAGAGCGATAGAGAATTTCTGTCGCGCCCTTGGCTCCCATCACCGCAATCTCGGCGGTGGGCCAGGCATAGTTGAAATCGCCGCGCAAATGCTTGGAGGCCATAACGTCATAGGCGCCGCCATAGGCCTTGCGGGTGATCACCGTGACCTTGGGCACCGTCGCCTCGCCATAGGCGAAGAGGAGTTTCGCGCCGTGCTTGATGACGCCGCCATATTCCTGAGAGGTGCCGGGTAGGAAGCCGGGCACATCGACTAGGGTCAGGATCGGAATCTCGAAGGCATCGCAGAAGCGGACAAATCGCGCGGCCTTGCGCGAGGCGTCGATATCGAGGCAGCCCGCCAGCACCAACGGCTGGTTGGCGACTACGCCCACGGTCGAGCCTTCAAGGCGGACAAAGCCGGTGATGATGTTCTTGGCATACTCGGCCTGAATCTCGTAGAAATCCCCCTCGTCCGCGATCTTGTGGATCAGCTCCTTCATATCATAGGGCGTGTTGGGATTGTCGGGGATCAGGGTATCGAGGCTGTCTTCCACCCGCGCCACATCGTCGAAGAAGGGGCGCACGGGCGGCTTTTGCCGGTTGTTGAGGGGGAGGAAATCAACGAGACGGCGAATCTCGGCTAGCGCCTCGATATCGTTCTCGAAGGCGCCATCGGCGACCGAGGATTTGCGGGTATGGGTCGAAGCGCCGCCCAGCTCTTCGGCGGTGACGATCTCGTTCGTCACAGTCTTCACCACATCGGGGCCGGTCACGAACATATAGCTCGAGTCCTTCACCATGAAGATAAAGTCGGTCATCGCCGGGCTATAGACCGCGCCGCCGGCGCAGGGGCCCATGATAACGGAAATCTGCGGCACAACACCCGAGGCCATGATGTTGCGCTGGAACACCTCGGCATACCCCGCGAGCGAGGCAACGCCCTCTTGGATGCGCGCGCCGCCGGAATCGTTGATGCCGATCACCGGCGCCCCGTTCTGCAGCGCCATATCCATGATCTTGCAGATCTTCTGGGCGTGGGTCTCAGACAAAGAGCCACCGAAAACGGTGAAGTCCTGGCTGAACACATAGACCATCCGCCCGTTGATCGTGCCCCAGCCTGTCACCACGCCATCGCCGGCGGGGCGGCTGTCCTGCATCCCGAAATCGGTGCAGCGATGGGCCACGAACATATCGAATTCTTCAAACGAGCCCTCATCGAGCAATAGCTCGATCCGCTCGCGTGCGGTCAGCTTGCCCTTGGCGTGCTGAGCCTCGATCCGCCGCGCCCCGCCGCCCTGACGAGCCGTTTCGCGCCGCGATTCCAGTTCTTGCAGGATGTCTTTCATCGGATAGATTGCCCTTCGTTGCCGCTGCCATACTTTAGGGAGGTGGCGCGGCGGGCAAAAGGCAAAACGAGCAAATTTGCAAACTCAATGCAACATAGTTCGAGCTAATTGCAAAATTGCGTAACCCCCTCCCCGAGAGTGCCGAATGCCGCAGATTCCGGTGCCTGTCCTGACCATCGGGCTTCTCCTGATGTCCAATCTTTTCATGACCTTCGCATGGTACGGGCACCTCAAATTCAAGGCCGCGCCGCTGATCGCGGTGATCCTGATCAGCTGGGGCATCGCCTTTTTCGAGTATGTCCTTCAGGTGCCCGCCAACAGGATTGGCCACGGGCATTTCAGCGCGGCGCAATTGAAGACCATTCAGGAGGTTATCACTCTGACTGTCTTCGCCGGCTTTTCGGTGCTCTACCTCGGCGAGCCGATCCGTTGGAATCATGCAGTGGGCTTTGCCCTTATCGCCGCAGGGGCCTGGTTCATCTTCGCCCGCTTTGGCGCAGAATAGGCGTAGACATCCCCAGCGCGGACGCTTAGCCAGAACCATGACCACACATCCCTCCGCCCGCTTCTTCGACCGCACGACGCCGCCGCATATGTTCACGCTGGTGATGCTGGCGGGCCTCTCGGCGCTGAATATGTCGCTATTCCTGCCCTCGCTAAATACGATCGCGGCAGAATACGGCGTCGACTACAGCGTCATGCAGCTGGCTGTTTCGGGTTATTTCGCCGCCACTGCGATCATGCAGATCATCGTCGGCCCGATCTCGGATCGTTTCGGACGGCGGCCCGTCGTGCTTGTCGGTTTTGCCATCTTCACTGTTGCCTCGGCCGGCGCGGCCCTAGCGCCTTCCGGCGCGGCCTTCCTTGGCTTGCGTCTTGTGCAGGCGACGGTGGCCACCGGCATGGTCCTGAGCCGCGCCGTGGTGCGCGATCTGGTGAGCCAAGACAAAGCCGCCTCAATGATCGGCTATGTGACGCTCGGGATGTCGATCATGCCGATGATCGGACCCTTCATTGGTGGCACGGTTGACGAGTTCCTCGGCTGGCGAGCCAATTTCTGGCTGCTCACGCTGATGGGCTTTTTGATGGTCGTTTTGGTCTGGGCGGATCAGGGAGAGACCGTCCGCGACCGCGGGCTGCCATTCCGCGAACAGGTCAAACAATACCCCGCCCTCCTCGCCTCGCCGCGATTCTGGGGCTATGTGATGTGCACCGCTTTTGCTGCCGGTGCCTATTACGCTCTGCTCGGCGGCGCTTCCCTCGTTGCAAGCGGCGTCTTTGGCCTCAGCCCCCTGCAGACCGGCCTGGCACTTGGCTCGCCCACGGTCGGCTATGCGGTCGGCAACTATATCTCTGGCCGATATTCGGTGCGTTTCGGGGTGAACCGCATGACCCTTGTTGGCACCGGCATCGCCAGTGCGGGCCTCGCCGTTTCCTTGGCGATCAGCCTGCTGGGATACGAAAGCGCGCTCCTCTTCTTCGGCTTTTGCATTTTCCTGGGCCTCGGCAACGGCCTGACCATGCCCAACGCCACCGCCGGGATGCTCTCGGTGCGGCCACATCTTGCCGGCACGGCATCGGGCCTTGGTGGGGCGATCATGGTGACAGGCGGCGCCGCGCTGTCGGCGATGGCGGGGGCGAGCCTTTCGCCCGAGGCGGGCAGCTTGCCGCTGCAGGCGATCATGTTTGGCTCGTCGGTCCTGTCGGGCATTGCTATTGCCCTTGTCATCCGCCGCGAGAAGCGGCTCGGGATCGAATAAGGCTTGCCAGAGCAGGTTTGCAAAGCCTAGGTCTTTGATCGGCGAAGCTGCAAACCCGAGGGAACATGGCGATCCAGAAACTCTATGCGGGCGTCAAGCTGCGCGAATTGCGCGGGCGGCTTGGACTGACGCAAAAGGCCTTTGCCGACAAGCTTGGCGTTTCGCTGCCCTATCTCAACCAGATGGAGAACAACAACCGACCGGTCTCGACCGCCGTTGTTCTGGGGCTGGCGCAAGAGTTTGGCTTTGACGTGACCGAGCTGCAATCGGGCGACGAGGCACGGCTTGTGGGTGATATGCGCGAGGCGCTGGCCGACCCCCTATTCGGCGACACCCCTCCAGGCCTCGCCGATCTGCGGCTCGCAGCCTCCAACGCCCCTGCCCTCGCCCGTGCGTTCCTTGACCTGCACCGCGCCTATCGGCAAACCCACGAACGCCTTGCCTCGCTTGATGAGGCGCTCGGGCGCGAGGATTCCCGGCTCCAGCCCAGCCCGTGGGAGGAGGTGCGCGATTTCTTCCATTACTGTGACAACTACATCGACGCGGTGGACCGCACCGCCGAGCGTTTTGCCACCCAAAGCGCCGCGCCCATCCGCGATACCGCCATCGCCGCGCTGGGAACACGGGGGGTTGCTGTTCGGTTCGCCGATACGGCGGTCACGCGCCACTATGATCCCGAGGCCAAGATCCTCACCCTCTCGAGCCGCTCGGCTGAGCAGACCCGCACCTTCCAGCTTCTCCTGCAGGTCGCGCTTCTGACGCAGGACAAACTTCTAGAGGCGACACTCGATCTCGCGCGGTTTCATTCGCCCGAGGCGCGGGCCATCGCCAAGGTAGGTCTTGCCAACTATTTCGCCGGTGCGGCGCTCATGCCCTACGAGCGCTTTCTCACCGCCGCGCAGGAGACGCGACACGATCTAGAGCGCCTCGCCGACCGGTTCGGCGCCTCGCTCGAACAGGTGGCGCATAGGCTCTCGACCCTCCAGCGCCCCGGCGCCAAGGGCATCCCCTTCTTTTTCGTTCGCGTCGATCCGGCCGGAACCATCACCAAACGCCACTCGGCCACGACCTTGCAGTTCGCCCGCTACGGCGGCGCCTGCCCTTTGTGGAACGTGCACCGCGCCTTCGAGACGCCGGGGAGGTTCCTGCGGCAATTGGCCGAGACCCCCGATGGCGTGCGCTATTTCTGCCTTGCGCGGGATGTGACGAAATCAGGCGGCGCTTTCGATGCCCCGACCCGCCGCTATGCGATCGGCCTTGGCTGCGAGGTGCGGCACGCGCCCGCCCTCGTTTACGCCGATCACATGGACGTGGATACGCCCGAGGCGTTTGAGCCGATCGGCATTTCCTGCCGAATATGCGAACGGCGCGACTGTCACCAGCGCGCCGTCCCGCCGCTTGAGCGGCGATTGAAGGTCGACCCCGATCATCGGGGCGTTTTGCCCTATCAGGTGGACTGAGCCGCCCGCAGCGCCGCGGCGATCTGGTCTTTCAGGGCCATACGCTCTTTGCGAAGCTCGGCCATATGCAGATCGTCGGTCGGTTCCACGTCGGTCTCCGCCCGGTGCACGGTGCGGTTGATCTCGTGATAGCGCTCGGCAAGCGTAGCAAAGTGGGCGTTCGTGGTTTTCAGCTCGTGGATCAGGTCGGCCTGACCGGGGAAATCATCGCCAAGCTCGTGCGGGGTATTGGACATAGGTCACCTTTCATCGAAGTTACGGATCGATCCTAGCGGCCAGATTCGCCGGCCACTTTGACACGCATCAAATCTAGCGCTGCGAGGTCTTCCAATTGGGGTTGATCCACGGCTCATCGTTCGACGGCGGCAGCATATCGACGCCGAGAATGTGATCGGCGGCTTTCTCGCCGGTCATAATCGAGGGGGCGTTGAGGTTGCCGTTGGTGATGCGCGGAAAGATCGAGCTGTCGGCCACGCGCAATCCTTCGACGCCGATCACGCGGCAAGCCGGATCGACAACAGCCATCGGATCGCTCGCCGCCCCCATCTTGCAGGTGCCGCAAGGATGGTAGGCGCTCTCGACGTGCTCGCGGATGAAGTCGTCCAAATCGGCGTCGCTCTGACAATCGGCCCCCGGTTGGATTTCCTTGCCGCGGTAGGGGGCGAATGCCTCCTGCCCGAAAATCTCGCGGGTGAGGCGGATACAGGTGCGGAAATCCTGCCAGTCACTCTCTTCGCTCATATAGTTGAAGAGGATTTTCGGTGCGTCCTTGGGATCGCCCGAGCGCAGCGTGATCGCCCCGCGCGAGGCCGACCGCATCGGCCCGACGTGAGCCTGAAATCCGTGCCCTTCGGCGGCCGCTTGCCCGTCATAGCGGATGGCGATGGGCAGGAAATGGTATTGGATATCAGGATATTCGACGCCGGCCTTGCTGCGAACGAAGGCCGCGCTCTCAAACTGGTTCGAGGCGCCAAGACCGGTCTTGGTGAAGAGCCAACGCGCCCCGATAATCGCCTTGGACCAGAGGTTCCAGTATTTGAACAGGCTCACTGGCTGGGTTGCGGCCTGCTGGATATAGAGCTCGAGATGGTCTTGCAGGTTCTGTCCGACACCGGGGCGGTCGACGATCACCTCGATGCCGTTTTCCTTAAGATGTGCGGCGGGGCCGATGCCCGACAGCATCAGGATTTTCGGCGAGTTCATCGACGAGGCCGCAACAATCACTTCGCGTCCCGCCCCGATCACCTCGATCTTGCCGCCGCGCTCGACCTCGACGCCCGTTGCGCGACCGTTTTCAATCACCACGCGGCGGGCGAAGGCCCGCACGACCGTGCAGTTGCCGGTCGCCATCGCGGGGCGCAGATAGGCATTGGCCGCCGACCAGCGCCGCCCTTTCCAGATCGTTGCGTCGAAGGGGCCAAAGCCTTCCTGCTGCTGGCCGTTGTAATCGCCTGTCACGGGATAGCCCGCCTGCCGCCCCGCCTCGACAAAGGCGCGCGTAAGGGGATTGGTGCGCGGGCCGCGGGTGACGTGCAGGGGGCCATCCTTGCCGCGCCAACTCTTGTCGCCACCGTGGCCGCCGCTGTGCCAGTGTTCCATCCGTTTGAAATAGGGGAGGACGTCCGCATAGGCCCAGCCAGACACGCCACTCTCGGCCCAGTGGTCATAGTCGCGGGCGTGGCCGCGCACATAAATCATGCCGTTCACCGAGGAGGAGCCGCCAATCACCTTGCCGCGCGGCGTGGCCAGTTGGCGCCCGCCCAGATGCGGCTCGGGCTCGGTGCGAAAGCCCCAGTCGTACATCGCCATGTTCATCGGATAGCTGAGGGCTGCCGGCATCTGGATGAAGGGGCCGGCATCCGTCCCGCCGTGTTCGACTACCAAGACCTTCTTGCCCGCCTCCGCGAGCCGATAGGCCATGGCGCAGCCGGCGCTGCCCGCCCCGATGATTACATAGTCTGCCTCAGCGGTCATTCGTCGTCCTCGTCGTCGCCCTCAAACCAACGCGCATGCATCTGGCCGAGGAAATCTGTCGTTATGGGGTAGCCCAATCCATCACCAAGGACGGCATCGATGCCGCAGCGCGGACATAGGGCCGTCCATTTGGCCTCGGCTTTGTCGGCGTCGGTCCATTGGGGGATCTCGGCGGGAGCAAATATGGACAGGCAGTCAAAACAGCCGCAGCGCCCGCTCGCCAGTATCTCGGCGCGGTGAAAGATGCTGCGGCGGTGCGCCGCCTCAAGGTCGGTCTGGCGGTCCATCGCCTCACTCGCCCCTCGGAAAGCGCTGGCCGCCCTCGAGCGTATCGAGGTTCATGTGGTTGCGCATATAGCGCTCCGAGGCCTTCTGCAGCGGTTGATAATCCCACGGGTAATAGGAGCCATTCCGCAGCGCCTCGTAGACGACCCAGCGGCGGGCTTGGCTTTGCCGCACTTCGGCGTCAAAGGCAGCCAGATCCCAGCGCGCCTCGGACTTGGCGCGGAGCTGGTCGAGGGTACCCTTGTGCGCCGGATCGCCCGCGAGGTTGCGAAGCTCCTGCGGGTCGGCCTCGAGATCGAAAAGCTGATCGGGATCGAGGGCGCAGCGCGTGTATTTCCACTTGCCATAGCGCAGCCCCACGAGCGGCGCGTAGGAGCCTTCGGCGGCATATTCCATCGCCACCGGCGTTGTCCGCTCTTCGCCATTGGCAAGGCCGACAAGGCTCTCGCCATCGGTCCAAGGCAGCACTTCGTCGAGCGATATCGCCGCAAAGTTGGCCAAAGTCGGTGTCACATCGAGCGTCGAGACCGGCGTGTCGATCCGCCCCGCTTTGAGGCCCGGCGCGGCGACCATCAGGGGCACGCGGGCCGAGCCTTCGAAGAAGGACATCTTGAACCACATCCCCCGCTCGCCCAGCATATCCCCGTGGTCAGAGACAAAGACGATAATCGCCTCCTGCCGCGTGCGCTCTAGGATGTCGAGAAGCTCGCCGATCTTGTCGTCGATGTAGGAGATATTGGCGAAATAGGCACGGCGTGAGCGGCGAACATCCTCGTCTGTGATATCGAATTTGTCGCGGTCGCAGCTGTCGAGCAGGCGCTGCGAGTGCGGGTCCTGCTCGGCATAAGGAATGGGCGGAACTTCGGGATCGAGATGAGCGCAATCTTCATAAAGATCCCAATATTTCCGGCGGGCAACATAGGGGTCATGCGGGTGGGTAAAGCTGACCGTGAGGCACCACGGGCGCGGGTCGTGGCCGCGCGCCAGATCGTAGAGCTTGCGCCCCGCGTGATAGGCGACCTCGTCGTCATATTCGAGCTGGTTGGTGATCTCGGCAACGCCCGCGCCCGTGACCGAGCCCATGTTGTGATACCACCAGTCGATCCGCTCTCCCGGCTTGCGATAGTCGGGGGTCCAGCCGAAATCGGCGGGGTAAATGTCGGTCGTCAGGCGCTCTTCAAAACCGTGCATCTGGTCGGGGCCGACAAAATGCATCTTGCCCGAAAGGCACGTCTGATAGCCCGCGCGGCGTAGATGATGGGCATAGGTCGGCTGGGACGAGACAAACTCGGCCGCGTTATCATAAACGCCCGTCCGCCGCGGCAATTGCCCCGACATGAAAGACGCCCGCGCTGGCGCGCAAAGGGGCGAGGCGGTGTAGGTATTGGCAAACCGCACTGACCGCGCCGCAAGGCGTTTTAGGTTGGGTGCATGGAGCCATTCGGCAGGACCGTCGGGAAAGAGCGCCCCATTCAACTGGTCGACCATGAAGATGAGGATATTGGGAGCGGTCATTTCGCGGCCCCGATCTCAAGATCGAGCGCCTCGAGAACCTGCCGTGTGGCGTCCTCACCGCTCGGGACTTCGCGGCCAAGCGCTTCGCGCAGATAGAGGCCGTCGATCAGGCCCGCGATCCTTTCGGCCGCGCCTTCGGCGCGTGCGCCGACAAGCAGGCGCAGGTCGTGGACAAGGTTCGACCGCATCCGGTTTTGATAGATCAGAAGAAGTGCCCGCGCCTCGCCGTTGGTTTGGGCAAGGACATAGAAATTGAGCCATGCAGCAACGACCTCGCGGCGGAAATTCGTGGTCGAAAAGCCAGCCCGAATGATCGCCTCGATTCGCCCGCGCGGACCCTTGGCCATCGCCAGCGCCCCACGCACCCCTGCCCCATAGAGCGAAAGAGTATGGCGCATGGCGGCGATGAAAATCTGCTCTTTCGAGCCAAAGTAATGATGCGCCAGCGCCGAGGACATCCCTGCCCGCTTGGCGATCTGGCTCACGGTGACGTCGAGCGTGCCGGTTTTGCCGATCTCGGTGATCGTCGCATTAACCAGCGCTGCGCGCCGGATCGGTTCCATTCCAAGTTTCGGCATATCAAAGCCCGCAAAAGGTGATTTGCGCACCCTAGGTGGGTTTTTATTGACTCGTCAATCAATGAAAACTGTCAGACCGGTGCAACCGGAAGCGGCTTTCGCTTCGCCCGTGCCTCTCGCCAGGTGATGAAGCTGACCGCCGCTAGGATCAACGCCCCGCCGATGATCACCCAGTGGTCGGCAGGCTCGCCAAAAAACAGCGCACCGATGCTGACCGACCAGATTAGCTGAAGGAACGTAACGGGCTGCGTCACTGCCAGAGGAGCCGCACGGAACGCGAGCGTCATGGTATAGTGGCCCGCTGTCGCAAAGCACGCGACGAGGAAGAGCCAGCCACATTGCGCCAGCGTCGGCGTCACCCAGACCGCCGCGGCAAAGGGAGCAAGGCCAATTGTCACCGTCACCGAAAGCATCCCGACGACTACTAGGGCAGGCAATTCATCACTCAAGCGCTTGGCAATCAAATACCCGGCAGCAAAAAGAGCAGCTGTGCCGAGCATGGCGATATGGCCGGGCAGGATCTCGCGCAGACCGGGGCGCAGGATGATCAGAGCACCGAAAAGGGCAACGACAATCGCCATCAGGCGTCGCATATGGAATTTCTCGCCCAGAAAAATCGCCGCGCCGATCGTGGTATAGACGGGGTTGAGATAGTTCAGCGCTGTCACCTCGGCGAGCGGGATTCGAGCCATGGCAAAGAACCACAGGATCACCGCCAGCGTATGGACCACGCCACGCGCAGCAAAGAGCTTGAGCTGCCTCGTTGTCAGATGCGCCCTAAGGATCGGCCCTATCATCGGCAGAAGAAATACGATCCCCAGCGCATAGCGTAAGAATGCTGCTTCGGCCGCTGGAACGCCCGCGCCGACGTGTTTCACGATCGCCGTGACCATCACGAAATTAAGGCCCGTCGCCACCATCCAGAGGATGCCGGCAAGGGGGCGCGGAGGTGACGGGGGTTGGCTCATGGGGCGAGAGGATCGTTTCGTTCTGCCAAGCGCAAGGCCAAAAAAGAAACGGCTCCCGAAAGGGAGCCGCCTCGGCGCCTTGGGTGGCAGAAAATCAAAGCTGCGCAGCAACGTCCTCAGGCACGTCGAAATTGGCGACCACGGTCTGCACGTCGTCATCGTCCTCAAGGGTATCGATCAGACGCATCAGCTTTTGCGCGGTCTCGAGATCGACGTTGGTGCGGCTCTGCGGCTTCCAGATAAGCTTGGCCTCTTTGGCCTCGCCAAGCTCGCTCTCGAGCGCCTCGGAAACCTCGTTGAGCGAGGTGTCGCCGCAATAGATCCAGTGGCCCTCGTCGTCGCTCTCGACATCGTCGGCGCCAGCGTCGATCGCGGCCATCATCACGGTATCGGCGTCGCCCGCTTCGGGGCCATAGGTAATCTCGCCCACGCGGTCGAACATGAAGCTGACCGAGCCGGTGGTGCCGAGGTTGCCACCCGATTTGGTGAAATAGGAGCGCACATTCGAGGCGGTGCGGTTGATGTTGTCAGTGAGGGCCTCGACGATAATAGCGATGCCGTTCGGGCCATAGCCCTCATAGCGGATCTCGGTATAGTCCGCCGCATCGCCCGCTTGCGATTTCTTGATGGCGCGGTCGATCACGTCTTTCGGCATCGACTGGGTGCGGGCGGCCTTGACCGCAAGGCGCAGGCGCGGGTTCTTCTCAGGGTCCGGATCGCCCATCTTGGCGGCGACGGTGATCTCTTTTGAGAGTTTGGAGAAGAGTTTCGACCGGGCTGCGTCTTGGCGCCCTTTGCGGTGCTGGATATTTGCCCATTTTGAGTGGCCGGCCATGATAACCTCGTGCGTCTCGTTCTATCTTCGGAGTCGCGCGTCAATAGCCCAAGGCCAAGGGGCGATGCAATCCCGTAAGGAGCGGGGTTGGTCAAGGCCGAGCCATGAGCGATAGTAGGGCATGACACAGGAACAGATCATTCTCTTTGCCCTCTTCGCCGCCGTTTTTGGAATGATGCTCTGGGGGCGCTTCCGCTATGATCTTGTGGCCTTTGCCGCCCTGATGCTCGGCGTGGTCCTCGGCGTGGTCGAGACCAAACACGCCTAAGACGGGCTCGGCCATCCGGCGACGCTGGCTGTGGCGCTCGTACTTGTCGTGTCGGCGGGCTTGGTGCGCTCGGGCGCGGTCCTTCTCATCACCCGAACACTTGTCGATTCCATCCGCAGTCTTGGCGCCCATGTGACCCTCATGGGCGGGATCGGCGGGGTGCTCTCGGCTTTCATGAATAACGTCGCCGCCCTCGCCCTCCTGATGCCGGTCGATATCCAGACCGCCCGCAAGGCGGGGCGGGCGGCGGGGCTGACGCTCATGCCTTTGTCCTTCGCCACGATCCTTGGAGGCATGGCGACCCTCATTGGCACGCCCCCCCAACATCATCATTGCCGCCTACCGTGGCGAGGCATTGGGCGAGCCCTTTGCCATGTTCGATTTTCTGCCTGTGGGTGGTCTTACGGCAATCGCCGGTCTGATCTTCGTCGCACTCATCGGCTGGCGGCTCATCCCCCAGCGCGACGGTCCGGGGCTTCAGGGCGATCCAATGGCGGAATACGCCGACTATATTGCCGAGCTATCGATCCCGCGCGGCAGCGCCCTGATCGGAAAGCGTCTGTCGGAAATCTATCCCGAGGCCGACAAGGCCGACCTTGCCATTCTCGGCCTGATACGCGGCGGCAAGCGGCGCTATGGCACCTCGGCCAATACCGAACTGAAGGCGCTCGATCATATTGTGATCGAGGCCGCACCCGAGGCTCTTGACGAGTTTCGCGCGAACCTCGGCCTCAAGATTAGCGGCAAGAAGGACGGTGAAGCGCCCGTGGCGGCGGCCGGAGGAATGAGTCTGAGCGAGGTCGTGGTGCCCGACGCCGCGCGGATCGCCGGCAAGACAGCCGAAGCAGTTGGCCTTGCGTGGCGGCAGAATACTGTACTTCTCGGCATCTCGCGTCGGGGGCGCCAAATCCGCACAAGGATGCGCAAGACAGAGATCAAACCCGGCGACATCCTCCTTCTGCTCACCCCCAAGGACCGCTCGGCCGAGATCGTCGAATGGCTTGGTTGCCTTCCCCTTGCCGACCGCGGGCTTGCCGTGACCGCCGACAAGAAGGTCTGGCTCGCCATCGGCCTCTTTGCCGCGGCCGTTCTGGCCGCGAGCGTGGGGCTTGTTTACCTGCCTGTGGCGCTCGGGATTGTGGTCGTCGGCTATGTCCTCTTCGGCATCCTGTCCCTGTCAGAGCTTTACGACCACATCGAATGGCCCGTGGTCGTGCTGATCGGCTCGATGATCCCGCTTGGAGCGGCGTTTGAGACCTCAGGCGGTACCGAGCTCATCGCCACTTGGCTCGTGGACCTCACGCAAGGCTGGCCAGCTTGGGCCGTTCTGACGGTGTTGATGGTCGTGACGATGAGCCTTTCCGATGTTCTCAACAACACCGCGACCGCCATTGTCGCCGCGCCTGTCGGGATCGAGATGGCCCAGAGCCTCGGCGTCTCGCCCGACCCCTTCCTGATGGCCGTGGCCGTGGCCGCCTCCTGCGCGTTCCTCACGCCTATCGGCCACAAGAACAACACACTGATCCTCGGCCCCGGTGGCTATCGCTTTTCAGACTATTGGCCGATGGGTCTGCCGCTGGAAATCCTCGTGATCGCGGTGTCGATCCCGTCGATCCTTGTGTTCTGGCCCCTTTGAGGGGTTAGAGCGGCCAGACGAGCGGAATCAGAGCCGAGACCAAAAGCCCCATCGTCAGATTGAGCGGGATGCCCACCCGCAGGAAATCGGCAAACTTGTAGCCGCCGGGGCCGTAGACGAGCGTGTTGGTCTGATAGCCCACGGGCGTGGCAAAGCTCGCCGAGGCCGCCACCATCACCGCCACGACCAAGGCCCGCGCGTCGATGCCGAGGGCGGTGGCAAGGCCGATGGCAATGGGCGTGACAACCACGGCGACGGCATTGTTCGAGACAAGCTCGGTCAGGATCGAGGTGACGAGATAGACCGCCCAGACCACCATGAAAGGTGGCATCGTCCCAAGCGTGGGCGAGACGCCTTCAACGATCATCGTGACAGCGCCCGTGCTTTCCAGAGCCGCCCCGACCGCCAGCATCGAAAAGATAAGCGCCAGAAGCCGCCCGTCGACAAAGCCAAAGGCCTCATCGGCATCGATACAGCCGGTGCCAAGGACCACCGCAACCGCCAGAACCGCCAGAAGAAGGATCGGCGCCACGCCCAGCGCCGCCAGAACGACAATGCCCACGAGCGAGGCGATGGCGATCGGCGCATGGGCGCGGCGGTAGGCGCGGGCCGAGGGTTCGGACACCGCGACCATCTCCATCTCGGCGGCAAGACGGCGGATGTCTTCGGGGGCACCTTCCAAGAGGAGCGTATCGCCCACCCGCACGATCAGATCGTCGATCTGGCGGCCGATGTTCTTGTCGCGACGATGGACAGCGAGCGTATAGACTCCGTAGCTCCGGCGCAGGCGCATATCCCCGAGCCGCCGCCCGATCAGCTTGCAGCCGGGCGAGATCAAAACCTCGACAGTCGTGGTTTCGACTGCCGAAACCTGATCGACAGGGCGCAGGTTCTTGTCCTGCTGCAAGCTCAAAAGCTCGGCCATCTGGGTGCGGACGACGACCCTGTCGCCCGCCCTCAGCGTCACCGCCGCCAGATCGCGCCGCAGCGAGACCTCGGCGCGGATAACATCAATGAGCCGCACGCCATCGCGCTTGAAAAGCTCCACCCCCGTCACCTGCCGGTCGATCAGGCTGCTGTCGGCGGGGATCACGACCTCGGTGAAGAAACGCATCTTGGAGCGGTCGGATAGAAGCGTCGCCATGCTGTCGCGGTCGGGAAGAAGGCGCGGCCCGATGAAGCGCAGATAGAGCATCCCCCATCCGACGACGGCGAGGCCGATGGGCGTCACCTCGAAGATCGAAAAGGCCTCAAGTCCCTGCGCCCGCGCCACGCCGTCGACAAGGAGGTTGGTGGACGTGCCAATCAGCGTCAGCGTGCCGCCCATGATCGCGGCGTAGCTGAGGGGGATCAAAAGGCGCGAGGCCGAGACGCCCAAGGTGCGCGACAGCTGAACGACCACGGGGATCATCACCACCACGACCGGTGTGTTGTTCATAAAGGCCGAGGCGACGACGACGAAGGCCAGAACCCCGGCGACCGCCAACTTGGGCTGGGTCTTGGCCGAGCGGTCGGCGAATTTCGTGAGCCGGTCGAGCGATCCGGTGCGCACCAGCGCGCCCATAACGATGAACATCGCCGCGATTGTCCAAGGGGCGGGGTTCGACAGGACCGAGACTGCCGCTTCATAAGGGAGCGCGCCTGAGATCAGGAGAACAGCCACCCCGAGGATCGCGACGACCTCGGTCGGCAGCGATTCGCGCAGGAAAAGGGCAAACATCGCCACAACAACGCCAAGCGCCAGAAAGGCTTGGCCGGTTTGTCCGAAGGTGAGGGCATCAAACATGGAGGAACCCGCGACTATACGGGCGGAGTCTCGCCTGCATCGGACGTGGCTTCAACCCCGTCCGCATTGCGCGGCTGAACCAGCAAGACGCCGATCATCATCGCCCCGAGCGCGGCCCAGACCCAACCCGAATACCGCTCGCCCAGAAGCACCATCGCCCAGATAATGCCGCTGCCGGTGACGATATAGGCGGTTTGCGCCGCAAAGACCGCCCCCGCCACGCCAGCGATCCAGACATAAGTAGCATAGGCCAAAGCGTGGACAATCGCCGTAGCGACCAAGGACCATTCCGCAAGACCAAAGGAGACGAAGGGGTTGATCCACTGTCCCATGCCAAGCGTCAGCGGCAGGGTCAGCACCGCTCCAAAAGCCGACGACAGCGCCATCGCCTCTATTGCGCCAAGGCCGGCTGTGCCGTGCCAGGCGACGAAATTGGATTCAAAGGCATAGAACAGCGGCCCCAGAAGCGCGATTGGCAAGGCTGCCACCATTGCGGCGGTCGGCAGGCTGGCCTCTGGCAAGGCAATCAGCGCAACCCCCATCAGCCCCGCGCAAAGCCCGGCAAGGCGCGCAAAGCTGAACCGGTCCATGCCCAATACAAGCGCGATCGGAAAGGCCATCATCGGCACCGCCGCGATAATGATCGACATGCTGCCAGCAGGCAGGCGCGTGATGGCCCAGTAGAAGGTAAAGTTGGGAATGATCGTGCCAATAATGGCGATAACCACTGCAAACCGGATCGCGGGAGCAGTGATCTGGAAACTGCGCCCCCGCGCCAGGGCGATCCCGCCGAGAACGAGCGTGGCGATCACGAATTGCCAGAAAATCAGGCCAAAGGGCTGATAACCTGTCGAGGTCGCCCATTTGCCCAATACCTGCGTTGAGCCCCAGCCGGTCCCGACCCCGCCGAGCAGCAAGAACAGCGTGAGGTTCCGGTTCATGCAGGCCCCGCAGCAGGAAGCCGCCCGCCTTGGCGGACCATCTCGACCCTCTTGGCTTTGCCCGTCTGGTCATCGGTCTCAATGTAGAGGCCGGACACCGTTACCTCGCCCATTGCCGGTTCAAACCGCTCCTTTGCCATGCCGGTGATGAACCGGCGCATCGGCTCGTCCTTCTTCATGCCGATTACCGAGTGATAATCGCCACACATCCCCGCGTCAGTCTGATAGGCGGTGCCGCCCGGCAGGATCATCGCGTCGGCTGTGGGGACATGGGTGTGGGTGCCGATCACGACGCTTGCCCGACCATCGCAGAAGTGGCCCATCGCCATTTTCTCGGATGTTGCCTCGCAATGCATATCCACAAGGCTCGCCTGCACGAGGCCGCCCAAGGGGTATTGCCGCAATACTCCGTCGATGGCCGAGAACGGATCATCGAAAGGCCGCTTCATGAACACCTGCCCAAGCACCTGCGCGACAAGAACCTTGCGCCCGCCAGCGGCGTTGAACACCCGTGCGCCCTTGCCCGGGGCCGTCTTGGCATAGTTGAGCGGCCGCAGGATGCGCGGCTCTTGCTCGACATAGGCAAACATATCCTTCTGGTCGAAAGCATGATCGCCCAAGGTGATGACATCGGCGCCCGCATCAAGGATCGCTTTGGCGTGGCCAGCGCTGAGGCCCATGCCGCCGGTCGCGTTCTCGCCGTTGACCACAACGAAATCAAGCTTCCACGCTTCGCGCAAACGCGGGATTTCTCGCGCCACAGCGGCGCGACCGCCGCGCCCCATCACATCTCCGAGGAACAAAATTTTCATGATTCACCTCTAGGCGCGGGCCGGGAAAAGGGCAAGCGGCGAGATGCTAGCGGCGCGGTTCCATAATCTCGGCTTCGGTGACGATCATATCGAGCGGCTGATCGGTCGCTTCAAGCGGCAGGTTCTCGGCCTCTTGCGCCCCGTAGGCAAAGCCGATGGCCAGCGTTGGCCGCGCGGCGCGGAGCAGTTCGAGCGTGCGGTCGTAAAAGCCACCGCCATAGCCGAGGCGCCCGCCCTTGCGGTCGAAGGCCACGAGCGGGACGATCAGAATCTCGGGCGTGATCCACTCGCCCGAGGCGGGGATCTGCGCGCCGAACTCGCCCTCGATCATCTCGTACTCCGGCTCCCAGCGGCCGAACTTCAGAGGCTGCGCCTTGCCGAGGATCACCGGCACACCGACGATGCCGTGCGCGGCGGCCACTTCCATCGCGGGGGTGGGGTCGATCTCGGTCCGCATTGCCATGTAGCCCGCGACCGGAACGCCCCGATAGCCGGCCAGAACCGACGACAGGAGCGCTGCCGAACCGATGCCTGCCTCATGCGCTAGCTTGCGGCGGGCAAAGGCGGCCTTGCGGGCCTCGGCCTTGATGGCAGCAAGGTCTGCGCCGGTCATATCAGAACCAGCGCCGCGAGGCCGAGGAAGGCGAAAAAGCCCACAACATCGGTCACGGTTGTCACGAAAGCGCCGGACGCCAGCGCAGGATCAACTCCGAACTTCTCAAGAAGAACCGGGATCATCGTTCCGGCAAGGCCGGCGACGATGAGATTGATCACCATCGCCACCGCGATCACCACGCCAAGCATGGGCGTTCCAAACCAGACCCAGCCGACAAGACCCATCGCGACGGCGAAGATAAGCCCGTTCACCAAGCCCACCAGCGCCTCTTTGCGGATCACCCGCCAGACGTTGGCGCTTGTCAGGTCGCGCGTGGCGATGGCGCGGACCGCGACGGTAAGCGACTGGGTTCCGGCATTGCCGCCCATCGAGGCGACAATGGGCATGAGGACCGCGAGAGCGACCAGACCCGCAATCGTTTCCTCGAAAAGGGCGATAACCCCCGATGCAATCACCGCTGTCACAAGGTTCACCGCCAGCCACGGCAGGCGCTGTTTGGTGGTTTCAATCACCGTGTCGGTCAGGCTGCCTTCACCGACACCAGCGAGGCGGAGGATGTCTTCCTCGTGCTCTTCGTCGAGAAGGGTCATGGCGTCGTCGATGGTGATCATGCCGACGAGCCGGTCATCATCGTCAACCACGGGGGCCGAGATCAGGTGATAGTGATTGAAGGCATGGGCCACATCGGCGGCGGGATCCTCGACGTGAAAGGTGCGAAAGCTGTCTTCAGTGATGTCGCGCAGCTTTGTGGTTCGTTTGCAGGACAGGACGCGCCCGAGGGTTACATATCCCACCGGCTTGATGCGCGGATCGACCATGACGACGTGATAGAACTGATCCGGCAATTCGACGTCCGAGCGGAGAAAATCAATCGCCTCGCCCACGGTCCAGTGCTCGGGCACCCTGACCACTTCCGACTGCATATGGCGGCCGGCAGATTCCTCGGGATAGGCCAGCGCCTTTTCAACAGCGACCCGCTCGCTTGCATCGAGCGCCTCAAGAACGGCTTCCTGCTGTTCTTCGTCGAGGTATTCGACGAGGTCGACCACATCGTCGGATTCGAGCTCGCGCACCGCCTCGGCAAGCTCGGCAGGCTCGAGCGACTCGATGATCTCTTCCCGCAGACCTTCGTCGAGCTCGGAGAGGATGTCGCCATCCATCCCGCCCTTCCAGACATTGAGAAGGTCGCGCCGCTCGCGTGGGTCGATCAGCTCGATAACATGGGCAACGTCGGCGGGGTGCAGTGGATCAAGCAGCGCGTCAAGGGCCGCAGCATCGGACGCATCGACGGCCTCGATCACCTCTTCGACGAGGCGGTCGGTGACGCCGAAGGCTTCCTCTTCGTCTTCCTCGTGTTCGAGAATCTGGTCGCTCATGCCGGCCTCCCGTTTGCGCGCAACATAGCGGCTCGGGGCCAAGGAACAACCACGTGTTGGCAAGAAATGCAGGGCCCGCCGTGGCGGTGGCGATTATCCGCGGAATATTGAAACTGCATCACCCAATGCTCGATTTACCAAGAAGATCGGGCCGCGTAATGTGCCCCCATGTCCAAGCATCTTCTTCTCGGCCAGACAGTGGCCTTCACCGGCGATCCGTTTCAGAACGACTGGAGCGAGGTCACGCGCGTCTCCTCACGCGGAGGCGTGCTGATCGAAGGCGCCCGCATCGCCGCTGTGGGCGAGGCTGACGACCTGCGCCGTGCCCATCCCGACGCGCGGGTGACGGACTATGGCACTGCGCTCATTACCGCCGGCTTTGTCGATGCGCATATGCACTATCCCCAGACGGGGATCATCGCCAGCTGGGGCAAGCAGCTGATCGACTGGCTCAACACCTATACGTTCCCCGAAGAAACCCGCTTTTCCGACCGCGCCTATGCGGATGACGTCGCGGGCCGGACGCTCGACCTAGCGCTCGCGCATGGCACGACAACGCTGACGAGCTTTTGCACGATCCATCCCGAAAGCGTGGATGCCTTCTTTGGCGCGGCAGCCGAACGGAACATGGCGGTGATCGCTGGCAAGACCTGCATGGACCGCAACGCCCCCGACGGGCTGCGTGATACCGCGCAATCTGCCTATGATGACAGCAAGGCGCTTTTGCAGAAATGGCACGGCAAGGGTCGCGCCACCTATGCTATCACGCCGCGTTTCTCGCCGACCTCGACCCCAGAACAGCTTGAAGCGCTCGGCGCACTTTGGGGCGAATTTCCCGATTGCCCGATGCAGACCCACCTTTCCGAGCAGATCCCCGAGATCGAATGGGTGCGCAGCCTGTTCCCTCAGGCGCGGGACTATCTCGACACCTACGAAAAATTCGGCCTCCTCGGCCCCAAGGGCCTATACGGCCACTCGATCTGGCTGGAAGAGCGCGAAAAGGCGCGACTGGCCGAGGTTGACGCCTCGCTCATTCACTGCCCGACCTCCAACACCTTTATCGGCTCGGGCCTTTTCGATTTGATGGGCCTTGCCTCCGCGGGTCTGCGGGTCGGCCTTGCGACCGACACAGGCGGCGGCTCGTCCTTCTCGATGTTGCATACGATGGCGGCGGCCTATGAGATCGGACAGTTGCGGGGGGCATCCATCCACCCCGCCCAGCTCATGTGGCTTGCGACCGAAGGTTCGGCCAGCGCGTTGCACATGGCAAGCGAGATCGGCCGCCTCGGCGCGGGCGCGATGGCGGATATCACCGTGCTCGACCTTGGGTCGACGCCAGCGATCAAACAACGCACGGACCGCGCCGAACACATATGGGACGCACTCTTCCCGACCATCATGATGGGTGATGATCGCGCGGTTCGGGATGTTTGGGTCGCGGGGAAGCGCGCCCTGCCCTAAAAGAGGCTGCAATCCCCCGGTCGCGGCGCGGCGAAGATCATCACCCAATAATCCCCGGCCCGACCGACGCCATATTCCTTGACCTGCGGGTTCAGGATATTGGCCCGATGTCCCGGCGATTCCATCCAGCCGCGCACAACGAGCGCGACGGTTTTCCAGCCCGAGGCGATGTTTTCGGTCACCACGCTATAGCAATACCCTTGGATATTGACCCGCGTGCCGACGGTATAGCCGCTTGATCCCACATGGCTCAGCGTGCCCATCGTCGCCATGTCGAGCGCGTGCGCCTCGGCGGCGGCCGTGAGGCGGCTGTCGCGGGTCAGAAGCGGCAGGCCGGCATTGATCCGCTGAAGATTGATCTGTTCCGGCAAGGTTCCGGCGCTCTTCGACAGGGCGGCCGCACGATCAAGCGCCTCAGACGGAGAGCGTTTCAAAGGATCAAGTGTGGGCTGACAAGCAGCAAGGCCGACCAAAAGAGCGGCGGCGGCAAGGAGGCGGATTATCTGCATTTCGGTCTCTCCAGATCAAACATCACACGATCCGCCGCCCCACGAGCGAATAGCCCGATCTTGGCGCAGAGCGGCACGCCTTTTCAATCTCGGGCCGCTTTCCGCCGAACCTCAGACGCGCTCGGCCAGACGGCGGGCGAGGGTGTTTTGGCGCGCGATCGCTGTTTCAAGATTGAAGCTGGTCACAAGTCCGTCGCGGACAATCTGACGTCCCTCGACGATCAGATGCCTTACCCGTGTAGGACCGGCAAGGAGAAGCGCGGCGGGATCCCAGCTTCCGGCGCTCTCAACGCCGGTCACGTCCCAAAGGGCAATGTCGGCACGTTTGCCAACGGCGATCCGCCCGCAATCGGGCCGGCCGAGCACATCCGCCCCTCCGCGCGTCGCGATCTCGAGCGCTTCGCGCGCGCTCATCGCGTCTGCCCCCTTCGCAACCCTTTGCAAAAGCATCGCCTGCCGCGCCTCGACGATGAGGTTTCCCGCGTCGTTCGAGGCCGAGCCATCGACCCCAAGGCCCACCTTGACCCCCAGATCCCGCATCTGCCGCACCGGCGCGATGCCGCTGCCAAGGCGACAGTTCGAGCAGGGGCAATGGGCCACGCCCGTATGGCTGCGGGCGAAAAGGCTCATCTCGGCCTCGTCCAGCTTGACGCAATGGGCGTACCAGACATCAGCGCCGGTCCAACCCAGATCCTCGGCAAATTGTCCGGGGCGGCAGCCGAACATCGCATCGGAATAGGCGATATCCTCGTCATTCTCGGCAAGGTGGGTGTGCAGCATCACGCCCTTGTCGCGCGCAAGGATTGCCGCATCGCGCATCAGATCGCGGCTCACCGAGAAGGGCGAACAGGGCGCGACGCCCACGCGCACCATCGCCCCTTCACGGGGATCGTGGTGGGCGTCGATCACACGGATACAGTCGTCAAGGATCGCAGCCTCGCGCTCGACAAGGCTGTCGGGCGGCAGGCCGCCTGCGCTCTCGCCAATACTCATGGCGCCGCGCGTGGAGTGAAAGCGTAGGCCGACTTCGGCGGCGGCGGCGATCGTGTCGTCAAGGCGCGAGCCGTTCGGAAAGAGATAGAGGTGGTCTGATGTCAGGGTGCAACCCGATAGCGCCAGCTCGGCAAGGCCGATCTGCGCCGAGACAAACATCTCGTCTGGGCCGAACTTGGCCCAGATCGGATAGAGCGTCTTGAGCCAGCCGAAAAGCAGCGCGTCCTGCCCCCCGGGCACGGCGCGGGTCAGGGTCTGATAGAGGTGGTGATGGGTATTAACGAGGCCGGGTGTGACCACACAGCCGCCCGCCTCGATCACTTCGGCACCGGGCGCCCTCAGCCCCTGCCCAATCGCGTAAATGACACCGCCCTTGATAAGGATATCGGCGCCGGAAAGCTCGCGGCGGTCATCGTCCATCGTCAGGACGGTCAAAGAATTGCGGATCAGAAGGTCAGACATAGTATCTCCCTCTAGCCACCCCCTTCGGTGGATTGGGAGACGGTCGCCAGAGGGGGATAAAGGCGCCACTAGGTATGGTTTTCCGCACCTAAATGCAGTTGCGCCTTAAAATCAATCCCTTGCAAGGCTCATTTTCAAGATCGACAGGGCCTCAGCATGAATTTCCGCATTTGCCGCAGCGATGACGCGCCCACCGTTGTGGGCCGGCTCTCCGTTCCATCCCGTGACAATGCCGCCAGCCGCTTCGATCACAGCTTGCGGCCCCTGAATATCGTAGGCGTTCAGCCCCGCTTCGATCACCAGATCGACTTGTCCTGCCGCGACAAGGGCGTAGGCGTAGCAGTCCATCCCATAGCGCGTGAGCCGCGCTTTGCGTGACACGGCGGCGAACGCGCGGCCTTCCTCGACAGTTCCGACCTCGGGAAAGGTGGTGAAGACAGTGGCCTCGGACAATGGCCGGGCATCGCGCGTTTTGAGGGCCGCTGGACCCGAAGGCCCGACCACCTCGGCAACGCCGAAACCTCCGGCAAAACGTTCGCGGATATGGGGCTGGTCGACTATCCCGAAAAGTGGGCCTTCTTCGTCGCCAACGGCGATCAATACGCCCCAGGTCGGTGCGCCCGAGATATAGGCGCGGGTGCCGTCGATAGGATCGAGAACCCACGTGAGGCCGCTCGTCCCCGCGCGGCGGCCAAATTCCTCGCCAAAGATGCCGTCCTGCGGACACTCGGCGGCCAGGATCGCGCGCATTGCCTCTTCGGCGCCTCGGTCGGCAACGGTTACTGGATCGAAATGGTTGGCCTGCGCGCTCTTGTCGTCGGCACTGAGCGTTGATGTGCGGAAATGCCTGAGCGTAACGGGCCGCGCCGCATCGGCAAGCAAATGGGCGACCCGGATGAGGTCGCCCTTTGTCTGGTCATCAAGATTGTGCCGCATCTGCCTGCCCCCAAGGTTCTTCTTGCGGGTAAAGGCTCGGGCCTAGCCGGTCAAGCGCCGCTGATCAGGCGACTTCGCTCAAAACGCGGGCCAGATCAAACAGGCGACGACGTTGATTTTCGGGGATCGCGTAATACGACCGCAGAAGCTCGAGCGCTTCCTTGTCAGCCAGAATATCCGTCGGCATCGCGCTGTTGCTATCGGCTGCTGGCTGGTTCTGATCGATCCCCTCAAAGAAGAAAGTCACTGGAACATCCAGCGCATGGGCGATGTCCCAAAGGCGAGAGGCGCTCACCCGGTTCATGCCAGTCTCATATTTCTGGATCTGCTGGAACTTGATCCCCACGGCATCGGCCAACTGCTGTTGTGTTGTTCCATTCATCCAGCGCCGATGACGAATTCTCTTGCCGACATGAACATCCACTGCGTGCGCCATGATCCACTCCATTCCGGTCGCATTTACAATCCAGCCCAACCCCCCAGCCGGACCAGCGCCCCGATTCTGAGATCGAGGTCTACTCACCGGAAAAGAACATTAAAGTGTTGCTTTCTCTACCTAGCCTTTAGGATAGGAACCGCTGATCCCTCATAGGTTGCAGATTGCCCTCGTTTGCAGTTGCTCACCTTTCCGATCCGGCTAGATTGAGGACCGGACAAGGAGGCGAGCAATGCAGGCATTTCAGGTTCTTACGCACGAGAGATCACCCGAAGTTGTTGAAATCATTGAACCTACGCCCGGTCGCGGCGAGGTTTTGCTTGAGATTCTCGCCTGCGGTTTGAACTTTGCCGATCTTCTGATGGCGAAGGGAACTTATCAGGAGACACCGCCTGTCCCCTTCACGCTTGGTCTTGAAGTGTGTGGACGGGTTCTTGACCATGGCGAGGGCGTTTCCTTCCCCCCAATCGGCGCGAGGGTGTCCCTTGTCGGCGGTTCAGGCGGGCTTGCAGAGCGAGGCGTCTTTCCCGCCTCTGCCTGCCGCCTTGTGCCAGACGCCATGCCAGACGAAGTCGCTGCCGGTTTTCAGATCGCCTACGGCACATCCCATCTCGCCCTAACGCGGCGGGCACAGCTCCGGCCGGGCGAGCGGCTGGTGGTTCTTGGCGCGGCAGGAGGCGTTGGCCTCACAGCGGTCGAGGTTGGCAAGGCGCTTGGTGCCCAAGTGATCGCTGTTGCCCGCGGGGCGGACAAGCTGGCCGTCGCCAAAGCGGCTGGCGCCGACCATCTGATCGACGCGGGTGCCGACCTCACCGCTGAAATCAAGGCGCTCGGCGGGGCGGATGTGGTTTATGATCCGGTTGGCGGCGCGGCGTTCGACGCGGCCTTTCGCGCCTGCAACCGCGAGGCGCGCATCCTGTCGATTGGTTTTGCAAGTGGCGATGTGCCGAAAATTCCGGCCAACATCTTGATGGTCAAGAATATCTCGGTGATCGGCTTTTACTGGGGCGGATATATGAAATTCGCGCCCGATGCCTTGCTCAACAGCCTCTCGGAGCTCATGGAATGGTATGCCAAAGGGCGTCTGCACCCGCATATCAGCCACGTCTTGCCGCTCAAGCAGGCTTCCAAGGCGCTTGCGCTTCTGGCGGATCGCAAGGCAACGGGCAAGGTCGTTGTGACCCCTTGATCACATCTTCTTTAAGCCGCCACCAATCCTTGAAAAACTCGCTCAGAACAACAATATTCAGCACAAGCCCGCGGCCATCCCGCTGCGGAACGACCTAACTGGAGGAAAACAATGGCTGACTATCAGACGGCCCGCGCTGGCGCAGGTGTCCGCACCGCTCAGATCGACGCAAGTCTTCGCAACCACATGAACAAGGTTTACGGCACGATGTCGGTGGGGATGGTCATCACCGCGCTGGCCTCGTGGGCCATCGCCGGCCTTGCCGTGACTGACAGCGCCACGATGTATCAGATCGGTGCCGACAAATACCTGACCGACTTTGGCTATGCGCTCTATGCCTCGCCGCTCAAATGGCTGGTCATGTTCCTGCCGCTGGTGATGGTTTTCGCCTTTGGCGCGATGATCAATCGCCTGTCGGCCGCTGGCGCGCAGCTGTTCTTCTACACCTTCGCCGCCGCGATGGGTGTGTCGATCAGCTGGATTTTCATGGTCTTCACCGGCTTCTCGATCGTTCAGGTCTTCCTCGTGACGGCCATCGCCTTCGCCGGCCTGTCTCTTTGGGGCTATACGACCAAGAAAGACATCTCGGGCTGGGGCGCGTTCCTTGTCATGGGTGTGATTGGCCTTCTGGTGGCCTCGATCGTCAATATCTGGCTGGCCTCGCCCGCCATCATGTTTGCGATTTCGGCGATCGGCGTTCTGATCTTCGCGGGTCTGACCGCCTATGACACCCAGAAAATCAAGAACACCTACCTGGCCCATGCCCATCATGGTGATCAGGAATGGCTCGCGAAAGCCGGGATCATGGGGGCGCTGAACCTCTACCTCGACTTCATCAATATGTTCATGTTCCTGCTGCAACTGTTCGGCAACCGCGAATAAGCCCTCGGGCAGATCAAACGGAAAGGGCCGGTCTTTCGACCGGCCCTTTTTCATTGGATGAGTTGCGGCTTACTCCGCCTTGTCCTCGGTCTTCGGCTCTTCCTTCGCAGCTTCGGCAGCTTCAGGATCGCGGATCACCTCGACCTTCACGCGGGCGGCGAAGGCAGCGAGCACACCCAGAACCGCGAGCGTTGGCGCGGCGAGGACCACGGCGCCGCCGGTGACGGCCCCGATGGCTAGGGGAATATCGACAGCGATATCGCCGTCCTTGTCCTTCACGCGCAGGCGCTGGACGCTGGCGTCTTCGGCAAGCTCTTTGATCCGTTCGATCAGCTTTTCGCTGGCGACTTCGATCTCGTCGATCCAGCTGCGGCGGCGGTCGGAATTCTCTTCAGTCATGAAAGCATCCTCCAGATGTTAATGATATAAACATGGGATGCCGCGGGCAGGTTTCAAGAACCCGCCCGGCGATTTCGGAGAGTTCAGGCAGCTTCCACCTCGACCCCCTGCCCCCAGCGAAGATCGAAGACGTGCGAGGCCTCGCCGTTGCGGCTGACCCAAAGGCCTTCAGGCGGGCGGTTGCGCTGCTCGGCACGGGGCACCGACAGCGAGAGGCCAATGACCTCGCCAGCCTCGTCCGCAGCGCACCAGCCCCAGCGCGGGTGCCAGTGGATCGTGATTCCGCCGCCCGCATAGACATAGCGGATGCAGCCGAAACGGGTCCCCTCAGCGGTGAAGGGGCAGACAGCGCTATCGCTCTGGCGGGTCAGGGTGAAATGCGTGAGGGGCATGGGTGGCTCCTATCGTCGGGGGGAGAGACACCGGAGCCGCCAAAGAGAAAGGCCGCGCTCCGGTCTCGGTGCGCGGCCTTGTCGGTTTCAATTTGGGCGATCTTACTTGATCTTGCCTTCCTTGTATTCGACATGCTTGCGCACGACCGGATCGAACTTTCGTACGGTCATCTTCTCGGTCATGGTGCGAGCGTTTTTCTTGGTGACGTAGAAGTGCCCGGTCCCCGCGGTGGAGTTCAGGCGGATTTTGATGGTGGTCGGCTTCGCCATGGCTCTTGTCTCCTGATCGCGGGCCAGTCATGGCACAGCGCGTAAATTCGTATCGAAGCCGCCTTTTACCCGCCGCCGTGGCGGAGTCAACCGCCAAAGGTGAAAGAATTGCGCGGATGGCCTGTAAGCCGGATTCTGTCCCGGGGTTGCCCCCTTGGATGACCATTCGTCTAGACGCGATGTTGCCACCGCGCCTCCAGCTGCCAACCCGGGCCTCTCGGGTTCAGGCGTCCTTGCGGGGATATCGGGGCGTTGCCGCTCCGATCACGCCCGCGCGAGGCCCCTATTCGGCATTGCTCCGGGTGGGGCTTGCCTTGCCGGTCCTGTTGCCAGTCCCGCGGTGGGCTCTTACCCCACCTTTTCACCGTGACCGCGCCTGCGCGGCCGTCTGATCTCTGTGGCGCTTTCCCTGGGGTTACCCCCGCCGGGTGTTACCCGGCACCCTTGCCTTCTTGGAGTCCGGACTTTCCTCGTGCCTCGAAAGGCCCGCGGTCATCCAGCCATCCGCGCGAGGGGCTAGGTATGCCGTGCAAGGCCGCAGGTCAACGGGCGTCAGTTGCTGGGCGCCATCCCAAAGGCCAGCCGGAAGGGCTCGGGGTCCCAGCCGCAGGCAAAACCGTCGCCATCGGGATCAAGGCCCATCGGATCACGCTCGGGGCCGCCATTGAGGAGGAAATCGCGCTGCGCGTCGTCGGGGGTATTGTATTTGGCGCAATTGGTCTCAAAGCGCGTCTGGCTGAAGAGCTGCAGGCGGCTATACCAAGGCTGGCCGAGCTTGTTGGGCGCGTTGAGCGCGTATTCGACGATGTTCGGCCCCTCGTCGCCGTCGCGCACCGGAAGCGCGGTGACATCGGCAACCTGATACTGGGCCGCATTGGCGGCGAGGCGAGCGGCGTCAGATTCGATCGTCTCCCGTTCGGCAACGGCTGAGAAATCCTGTTCGTCGGAAATGCCGCCGTTGGACACGGGCTCGGTCTGAATTGGCTCGCTGGTGGTTTCGCTGGTGATCGTGGCAGTAGTTGTCGTCGGCTCTTCGCCCTGGCCGATGCCCAGCGCGGCAAGCTCCTCGCTCGAGATCGTGCCGCTCGAGGCGCTTTGATCGTTCACCGACGCCGCTGTCAGCGCGGCTTCCTGGCGCAACAGCTGCTCCTGATAGGCGTTGTAATCACCAAAACCGACACCAGCGCCGCTGTCAGGGATCTCCTGAACACAGGCCGAAAGCGCTGCAAGGGCTGCGCCCATCATCAGATACTTATTCACCGCTGCCACTCCGAGCCTCTGGCTTTTGAGCGGCCTCTTACCACCACTGCGCGGGCTTGGCTACAAATCCTGCCGCACGTTCGAGTGAGTAGGCGACATTCAGCAGATCAGCCTCTTCCCACGGACGACCGATGAGCTGAAGGCCCAAGGGCAGCCCCTGCGCGTCAAGCCCGGTCGGAACGGCGATGCCAGGAAGGCCGGCAAGGTTGACCGTCACGGTGAAGACGTCGTTGAGATACATCTGGATCGGATCAGCCTCGGCCATCTCGCCAAGGCCGAAGGCGGCCGAGGGGGTGGCGGGCGTCAGGATCGCATCGACCCCTTCGGTGAAGACATTGTCGAAATCGCGCTTGATCAGCGCGCGCACGCGGCGGGCGCGGTTGTAATAGGCGTCGTAGAAACCGGCGGAGAGCACATAGGTGCCGATCATCACGCGGCGCTGGACCTCGTGGCCGAAGCCCTCGGCGCGGGTCTTTTCATACATCTCAGTGACGCCGTCGCCGTGCGAAAGCTTGGCGCGATGGCCGAAGCGCACGCCGTCATAGCGGGCAAGGTTCGACGAGGCCTCGGCGGGCGCGATCACGTAATAGGCAGGCAGCGCGTATTTCGTGTGTGGCAGCGATATATCGACGATCTTGGCGCCTGCGTCTTTGAGCATCGCCGTGCCGTCGGCCCAGAGCTTTTCGATCTCGGCGGGCATCCCGTCCATGCGGTATTCCTTTGGGATACCGATGGTCTTGTCGCGGATATCGCCGGTCAGCGCCGCCTCGAAATCCGGCACCGGAATGTCGGCGCTGGTGGAATCCTTCGGGTCGTGCCCAGACATGGCCTGCAGCATGATCGCCGCATCCCGCACGTCTTTGGTCATCGGGCCAGCCTGATCAAGCGAGGAGGCGAAGGCGACGATACCCCAGCGCGAACAGCGGCCGTAGGTCGGCTTGATGCCGGTGATGCCGACAAACGCGGCAGGCTGGCGGATCGAGCCGCCGGTGTCGGTGCCGGTCGCGCCGAGGCAGAGGTCGGCCGCCACGGCGGAGGCCGAGCCGCCCGAAGAGCCGCCGGGGGTCAGCGCGGTATCATCATTTCCGCGGCGCCATGGGTTAACGACATCGCCGTAGCACGAGGTCTCGTTGCTGGACCCCATGGCAAACTCGTCCATGTTCAGCTTGCCCAGCATGACCGCGCCGTTGGCAAATAGCTGCGTGGTCACGGTCGATTCATACTCGGGCTTGAAGCCTTTGAGGATATTCGAGGCGGCTTGGCTGGGAACGCCCTTGGTGCAAAAGAGGTCTTTGATACCAAGCGGAATGCCGTTGAGCGAGGGCGCATCGGCCCCGCGCCGCGCATCGGCAGCGGCGGCCTGCTGCATCGCGATCTCGGGGGTCTTGTGCACGAAAGCGTTAAGGGCATCGGCCCCGTCAATCGCCGTGAGGCACGCACCCGTGAGCTCGGCCGAGGTCAGCTCGCCCTTGCGCATGGCATCGCGGGCGGCGGCGATGGTGAGTTTCGTGAGATCGGACATTATTCCACCACCTTCGGCACGGCGAAAAAGCCCTCGCGGGCGTCGGGCGCATTCTTGAGGATTGCGGCCTGCTGGTTGCCATCAGTCACCACGTCGTCGCGGCGCTTGAGGCGCATTGGCGTAACCGAAGTCATCGGCTCGACGCCGCTCACATCGACCTCGTTCAGTTGCTCGATGAAGCCGAGGATGGCGCTGAACTCGGAAGCGAGCGCGGGTAACGCTTCGTCCTCAACCTTGATGCGGGCCAGCTTGGCCACCCGCCGCGCGGTATCTACGTCGATCGACATACGTCTCTCCGTCAAATGGGTCGGACCCGCGTTTAACGCTCCGGCTGCGCTGCTGCAAGCATATGCCGGCGGTAAACCTCAATCATCGACGCCAGCATGACGCCATTGATCAGATGCCAAAGGAAATGGGTGCCCGAAGGCCAGATTTCACACAGGATCATGTCGAGCGAGCGGACGAGGATCGACAGGCTCAAGAGCCCCGCGCAAAAGAAATAGCCCTTGGCGGTGGCAGGCGCCCCGCCTCGCAGGAAAAGCCCGTAGCCGACAAGTAGGATCGGCACAGTCCAATAGAAGCCGGAAATCTCGACAAAGGGGATGCGGCCAAGGACCGGCAGGGCCACGGCGGCGAAGGGGAAGAAGCCCAACGTCGCCAGTGCGGCCTGCCACGCCTTCATCCCGACGATATGCAGGTTGGTGGCGAAGAGGACGGTGAGAATGAAAACCGCGATCGGGATCGTGTCGGCCGCTCCGGCCCAGACGGTGGCGAAGGTATGGTTGAGAAAACTTCCAATGCTGATGACGCCGACGAGAAGGCTCAAGAACCGCCCCATCCACAGCCCCTCGGTCCTCCGCCACATGATGATCGCGGCGATCAGAAAGGCGAGGTTGGTGACGGCATTGAGCGGCTCGGACCAGAAGGTGAAATCCGTTCTCTCGCAATAGTCATCAAACTGCTGCATCCAATCCATTGCCTGCCCTGTCATTGCGGTTATCCTTAGCGAAACGTTTACAGGAGGAACCGATGAAAATCACCTGGCTTGGACACGCGAGTTTCCGCATCGAGATCGAGGATCAGGTCTTGCTGATCGACCCCTGGCTCAGCGGCAACCCCCTCTTTCCCGAAGAGCGCGAAGGCGAGGCGACAGCGGGTGCCACGGCGATCCTCGTCACCCACGGCCACGGCGATCACGCCTCCGAAGTGCCCGCCCTTGCCGCCGATCTCGGTGTGCCGGTCTGCGGCATTTATGACCTGATGAGCCACTGGGCCGAGAAGCATGGCTCCAACGTCACCGGCTTCAATAAGGGCGGGACGATCCGGCTCGGTAAGGTCGCGGTGACGATGGTCAATGCGGTGCATTCCTCGTCCATGCCGGGGCCGCACGGTCCCGTTTATGCCGGCTCTGAGGCGGGGTATATGATCTCGGGCGAGGGCCATACGATCTATGTCTCGGGCGATACCGACATCATGGCCGACATGAGCTGGATGGGCGAATATCATAACCCCGACATCGGCATTCTTGCCGCGGGCGGACATTTCACCATGGACATGAAACGGGCGGCTTTCGCGGCCAAGAAGTATTTCAACTTCAAGACGGTGATCCCCTGCCACTATCGCACCTTCCCGCTGCTCGAACAAAAGGCCGACGCCCTGCGCGCCGGCCTCCCGGGGGTAACTGTGATCGAGCCCGAGGTACTTGAGCCGATCGTGATCTAGGCGTCGTCGTTGCGGAAATCGCGGATGTAGACGAGAAGGACGCCGCCAGAAATCACGGCCACAGTCGCGCATTTGAGAATGAACGCGGCCGATGTCTCACCGTTGAGAAGCCCCCCAAGTGCCGAGATCAGGTCTCCTGCCAGAACGCCTGCTGCAACAAGCATGGCGACCGACGTAAGCCATTTGCGGATCGCCGAGCGGGCAAGCCCCGGATCGGCGCGGCGGCGGCGCAGTTCGCGGTAGGACATCCAGAAATAGACCGGGCCAGCGACGATCACCGCCGAGAGAAACTCGCGCATCCCGCGCTGCGCATTCTCAATCGCCTCGGCCTTGGTGATGGTGTCGTACATATCGACATCGATTTCGCCGAAGGCGAGGTCGATACCGATGAAGATCATCCCGCCCAGCGCGAAAGCGAACATCAAAAGCGATCCGAAAATCAGCGCATAGACAAGGAAATCCCGCGCCGAGACTATCCGGCGAGGGCGAGGAACAGGCGGGCGGAACGCGCTGTCGGCATAAGCGGCGAGCGCCTCGCGCACCTCTCCAGACGACCAGCCAGCGGCGGCCAGCTCTCCTTCAATGGCCTTCCGGTCATGGCCGGCGGCCAAGGCTTCTCTTACAAATTCTGCTAGGTCTTCCCGATTTGCCATGCATCGGCTCCTATTCCGGAAGCTGACGCTTCTCCTGAAAGAATGACTTCAAGAGCGCCTCCGATTCGCGCTCCCTGAGGCCATCGTAGACCTCTGGTCTGTGATGACATTGAGGCTGATCAAATATTCGCGGTCCTTGCAGAACTCCGCCCGACTTGGGATCGGACGCCCCAAAGTATAGTCGGCCAATACGGGCGAACGAGAGCGCGGCGGCGCACATCGGACAGGGTTCGAGCGTAACATAGAGATCGTGGTTCACGAGCCGTTCGTCGCCAAGGGCGGCGCAGGCGGCGCGGATGGCGAGGATTTCGGCGTGTGCGGTGGGGTCATTCAGCTCGCGCGTGCGGTTGCCAGCCTGCGCCACGACGTCACCCGAGGGGCCGACGATCACGGCGCCCACCGGCACTTCGCCCCGCGCGGCGGCGGCGCGGGCTTCGTTCAGCGCAACGTCCATGAAAGATTTGAACTCCATGGCTCTTTCTCCCCCCTTGCGCCAGCCCCGGCAAGCCCCTTGCTTCGCGCCGCGCCAAAGCGTAGGCGAAAGCCATGACAGAAACAGCCAAACCCGGCGACCGGATCGCCAAAGTCCTCTCCCGCGCGGGCGTCGCCTCGCGCCGCGATGCCGAGCGCATGATCGCCGAAGGGCGCGTGAGTGTGAACGGCAAGGTGATCGTGAGCCCCGCGCTGAACGTGACCGAAAAGGACCGGATCGTCGTTGACGGCAAGCAGGTCGCCGAACCGGAACCGGCGCGGCTATGGCTTTATCACAAGCCCTCGGGCCTTGTGACGACGACCCGCGACGAGAAAGACCGCGAAACCGTGTTCGACAACCTGCCTCCCGATATGCCTCGGGTAATGGCGGTGGGGCGGCTCGATCTTACCTCAGAGGGCCTTCTTCTTCTCACCAATGACGGTGAACTCAAGCGCAAGCTCGAACTGCCCTCCACGGGCTGGCTTCGCCGCTACCGTGTCCGGGTCTATGGCCCGATCGGCGACGCGGCGCTCGACAAGCTGAGGTCGGGGATCGAGGTTGACGGGATCAAATACCAGCCGATGCTCGTGACTTTCGATCGCGAACAGGGCTCTAACACCTGGCTGACGATCAGCCTGCGTGAGGGCAAGAACCGCGAGATCCGTCGCGCGATGGAAGCGGTCGGCGCTGTGGTGACGCGGCTCATCCGTGTCTCTTATGGGCCCTTCCAGTTGGGCAAGCTCAAGGCGGGCGAGGTTGAAGAGATCAAGCGCCGCGTCCTGCGCGAGCAGCTGGGCCTTGACGGGGCCGGAGAGCAGTCGGCCCGCCTCAAGCCGCAGCGACAGCGCAAGCCGGGGGCGAAAGCGGCAGCGCCAAAGCCCGAAGGCAAGCCCAGACGCACGCCCCGAGCCTAAGCTGCGCCCAATCCGCGCCGCCGGAAAAATCCACGCCCAAACCCTCGCATTTTCGTGAGCGGTTACATATCTTTTGGATGTATTAACGGAGCCGGGCCGATGACGCGTCTGATCCTGTTTCTTTTTCTGATTGCGGCGGTTGCCATCGCCCTGACGTCGCTTGCGACGCTCACTCGGGCCGTGGCTGATCTTCCTCCGATTGCGAAAGGTGCGCCGATGCCAACCGTTCTGCGGTCTGTATCCTTCATCCTCTTGATCATCCTGATGGGCGGCGTTGCCGTCGGCTGGATCGGAGCCGCCTGATGGCCGAGCGCTATCAGGGCCGCTATAGCCCCGGGAACGACAAAGGCTCGGGGCTTGCGCCCGCCGCCGGGCGGCGCGTGGATGCCGCCGGCTTCCGGTCCAATTTGATGTTTGTGCCGCCGGTTCTGGTTGTTCTTGCCCATCTTGGCGCGGGGCCGGAACGGCTTGTCACGTCGATTGCCTCGGGCGCGGCGCTGACCCTCGGCGCCTGGCTCTTGCGCGAAGGGCTTCGAGCCGAAGCCGCCTATCACGATCGCAAGGTCGCCCGCAGACCCGCCTTCCCGCGCAAAATCTTTGCCGCTGCCTTCGCCGGCATCGGCATCGGCCTTGCTGCAGCAGCAAGCGGAGTCGAGGTCATCGGCGCTTCGCTCTATGGATTGGCGACAGCGATCCTGCATCTTGCCGCCTTCGGCATCGACCCCCTCGCCGACAAGCGGCTTGAGGGGGTGGATACGTTCCAGCAAGACCGCGTGGCGCGGGTCGTGGACGAGGCCGAAGATTATCTCAGTGCCATGACTGATCATATCGCCGCGCTCAAGGACCGCAGGCTCGATACCCGCGTTGCTGCGTTCGTGGCCTCGGTCCGGCGGCTTATTCGCAAGGTCGAGGAAGACCCGCGCGATCTGACCGGCGCGCGCAAGTATCTGAGTGTCTACCTGATCGGCGCGCGCGACGCCTCGGTCAAGTTCGCGGATTTCTACCGGCATAGCCGAGACGAGGCCGCACGGGCC
>Ga0181563_10000400_pt1 | contig 40980 bp, 31 predicted proteins | sample 011ome_25_FD_133759 | JGI IMG/M metagenome (GOLD analysis project Ga0181563, IMG submission 133759) | Coastal salt marsh microbial communities from the Groves Creek Marsh, Skidaway Island, Georgia - 011512CT metaG (megahit assembly) | ecosystem: Environmental > Aquatic > Marine > Intertidal...
AAATGATCCATCGTCCGTAGGGTAACCAGCTCCAAAAGAACGTGCGCCTGTGTAAATAAAGCCGTCTTTGTCATAGGCAGCACAGTGTCCCCAATTGGTTACGGTACTTCCTGAAAGTGAAGCCCCGATTAATTCTGGGTCAATAACTAATTCGTAATCTGAATCGTATCCCTCAGAAAATTCGAATGAAACTTTTCCATCTGTCAAAATATATGAACAATGCACTTCAATTTGAGTGCCGTCGATTATTTGATAGGCGTATGGTTTTTTCTCGATAAACTCACCAACGGATGTAATGTAAACTAAATTTCCATCACGAATTTCGATTTTATCTAATCCAGTATTCGTCATGGTAATCAAAGATGGATCTGAACCTGAAGCAACAATAAAATCATATTTGAATACGCCTTCATTGCTGTATACCTTCATATCGATGCCATCATATAGATTGTCGTATTCAACAACATTAAAAAGTGGCACATGAGATGCCCACTTCGATTTGTCATTACCAATAAAATAATTGTGATAAGCCTTTTGCTTGTCAATTCCTGATAATTTAGGATTATCATTCGCGCCTTCGAAATGGGTACGCCAAGCATGACCGTCAATCATGATTTTCATATCATGCGCTGATTCCATGTTATGAACGTGATCGTCATGGTCGTGGTCGTGAATATTTTGCACTTGTTCAGCGTCATACTGAACATAGGTAAAGACATTGTTTTCCAAGAAAACCGCGCCAACTCCAAGTGAGCTTTTATATCGGACATTGTTATGCCATTGTCCGTCATTTTGGATAAATTGAATTTTTGAATGCACCAATGGTATCGATTCAGTTTGAACCTGGGTGTATCCGCTTAATCCAACCAAAGCAAGAATGAGCGTAAAGGTTTGTTTATAAAGCATAATCATTATTTATTTGTTCTAGGCTTGATGCTATTCTAAAACGCAAATGCGGTTAAAAAAGTTGTAATAATTCGCAAATTAGTTAAAAATCACCTAACATCCATTCGTTGACCCTTTCTATTTCTCGCACAAGCAAGAAAGCATCAGTAGGTTGATTTACAATCAGAAAAAGATTGATTTTGCGGTCCGAAATGTATTAACATGAGCATCTACAATATCCGCTAATTTTATTGAATAGCCTCCACCCATGCTTGTTGCAACCGGAATACCTTTGTTGTAGCAAGTTTGAAATACAAATTGATCTCTTTTAAGACAGCCTTCTTTTGTCATGGATAGGCGTCCAAGTTTATCGCTTTTTAAAACATCAACACCGCTCAAGTAAAAGATCAAATCAGGCTGTACTTGTTCAATTAACTCCGGTAAAACAGCGGCTAATTTTTTTAGATATTCATCGTCTTCAATACCATCTGCTACGCCCAAATCGTAATCAGATTTCTCTTTTTTGAGGGGGTAGTTTTTTGCGCCATGCATGCTAAAGGTGAAAACGCGTGAGTCGTGTTCAAAAATTTTTGCAGTGCCGTTACCTTGATGCACATCCAAATCAACGATCATGATTTGATCTACTTCCTTGTTATGCAATAATTCATTAGACGCTATAGCGAAATCATTAAAAACACAAAACCCTTCTCCACGATCGGCATAAGAATGATGCGTGCCTCCAGCGACATTGAGCGAAACTCCATCTCTTATTGCGTGTCTTGCGCATTCCAAAGAGCCGTTTGCAATGTGTCGCCCTCTTTGAATCAGTGAGGGGTGGTATGGGAACCCCATTGCACGAATTTCATGTCTACTTAAATCGCCTGCCTTCAGTTTCTTCCAATATTCTTTCGTATGTGTCCTTAATATTTGAGCCTCTGACAAAGCTTCTGGATGAAAAAAGTCACCCTGCTCAACGATGCCTTCGCGCAGCAATTGGATCGGAATGAGGTCGTATTTTTCCATTGGGAAACGGTGACCATCTGGTAAATGTTGATAGGTATAAACGGGACTAAAAGCAACCTTCATTTTAATACCAATTTAAGTTGTTTCTGTTTTAAATTTTTGATATCCAAAGAATGCAATCAAAAGAGCAATCAAGGGTAAAAAGGCGATTATATAATAGACTTTATAATTCATAACGCCATAAAGGTAGGCACCCAGAATCGGAAATATGGCTCGTGCAAAGGAGTTGATCGACTCACTAATACCCATGACAGCTCCTTGTTTTTGCGGATCGGCATGCGCAGATATTAAAGCATTGAAAGTGGGAAAAGTGAGTGATAGTCCCAGATTCATAATGTAGTAAAAGCTAATGTATAGCCAAAAATTCTCCGTTATCGTCAAGCAAACTAAACCAATTATGCATAATAATAGCCCAAGAATCAGTGTTGGAAATTCACCTAATTTGCGAATAACAATCCGAGATAAAAAGGCTTGATTGAAGGCTAGAAATATCCCTACAATCACCATGAAAATGCCGAGCTCTTTTTGGTCAAAATTAAATAAATCAATAACGAATAAAGCAATAGTACTGATATAAAAAGCCATCATTAAGGCAAAGAATAGCTTGGTCAAAAATAAGAGTTTGATGATTGGTTTAGGGTCTACCTCTCGTATTTTAGATAAAATGAATAACGATTTCCAAATGGGTTCTTTTTTGCGCTTCTTTCGTTCACTTTCGGTATGTGATTCTTTAAGATAGGCGACGATCGTAATTAAAGTAATTACTGAAATAACAATAGCAACGGCGATCGTGCCTTTATAGCCCCATGAAGTACTGGCAGCTAATCCACCAATACCCGGACCTACAATCATTCCAATACCTGAAATCCCCCCTAAATAGCCAAAAATATAGGACTTTTCTGTTCTTGTCGTGACATCAGAAACATAAGCGTTTGCAACGGACGTATTTCCGCCTGTTAAACCATCCAAGGATCTCGAAAGTCCGATGACAATCAAAGGAAGAGCGATGCCCCATAAAGGAATGTCAGGCAAAAATAAAGCTAACATAAAAATGAACCAGCTAATAAGTGTGCCTAATTGACTGATCAGTAAAACAGGCTTTCTTCCTAATTCATCTGATTTTGCACCTAAATAAGGTGCCCCAATAAATTGAAAAGCCGAATAAAGAGTGAGCATCAAGCCATATACCCATTCATCTGCACCATAATCCTCCACTAAGAAAGGAAGTATGGGCATCAGAATGGAGAAGCCCAAAACATTCACGAGTGTTAGCAAATAAGCAGGTATAAATCTTCGGTTCATTAATTTGCAAAGATACGTTCATACATTAACAACTGAGACGAACTGCTCTAATAACTCAGTTCTTCAAGATTTGTTCAGTACTATTCAGGTTGTCATGCATCCTTAACCGATGTAATTACGTCTAGTTGCGGGTATCCAATAATTCACAAAGGATTATGTGGGTTTATAGGTTGATCTTCAAAACGAATTCCCTATTTTTAGGCAATAAATAATTTTGAGCAAAACACTAATAGTCATATTATTATTTTGTTTTGGCCTTTCAGTCAATGCACAATCCATTGGTGAAAGCTGGGAGGTTGATCTTCGCAGTCAGTTTGGGATCGTAAAAAACAACGCTCGCTTTGATAAAGTCAATGGTGAAGAAGTGCTCTATTTTGCAGAGCGTGGAGAAAAGAAATATTTGTTTACCAATCGCGGTTTGATTGTACGGCAGCCGGAAGAATCGAGTCCACAAGAAAAATATGAGCGACATGAACGTGCAGAAAAAGGCTTGCCTGTTTCTTTACCTCATTTTTCCACCTATACTATTGCTTGGGCGGGTATCTCTTCAGCAGTTGAATTAACGTTGGATGAGCCTTATCAATTTTCATACAATTATCAGGACATTCATAATTCGTCGAAGACGATCAAAGAAACACCACACGCCTCTTTAGTTTATCAAAACATATATGAGCATATAGACTTACGATTCACCATGCCTGAAGAAGGTGGTTTAAAATATGAGTACATCGTCAGACCGGGTGGAGATCCAAGTGATATCTCGATGTTTTTTGAGGATGCTGATATTGAATTAAATGATCGAGGCGAAGTTGAAATAGCATCGTGGCCTCATGAATATATAGACAAGGCTCCAGTTTGCTGGTATCAAGACAAATCAAGTGATATTCCTGTTAAATTTGAGCAAGATGGTCAAAATGTGTCTTTTTTATTAGGTGAATATGATTCTTTAAAAACAATAGTTATTGATCCTTGGCTAGTGACAGGATTGCCTTTTACAGATGTTCAACAAGCTTATGATGTAGGAATTGATCGTGAGGGCAATGTTGCGATACTTGGAGAACACGGCAATGAAGTTGCGCTATATGATAATACCGGAACCTTAATGTGGGTTTGGTTAAGTCCAGGAGACTTAAATGAATTTTATGGGGGCATGGATATGAATCCTTATAATGGGGAAATATATTATATGTTCATGGCACTGTTTCTAGGCATCGAGGATGTGTGGTGTCTGAATTTAGATGGGGATGTCGTTGCCAACAAAGCTTTCATTTCTGGGTATGATCCAGGAGAATTATGGCGTATCCATTACAACCGCATCACGGATGAGGTTATTGTGGGTGCAGGAGGATTACCGCGTGAATCCCATTTATGTGTTTTGGATGGCGACTTGCTCATTAACTCAACCTATGCACCTTTACCACCAGTACCACCGAATTTAACGGATGCTACATTCTTAGAATCGGATCCTTGTGGTGACGCCATTTATTTACTCTGTTCAGGAGACGGTGTTCCGCTTTATGATAATGTTTTGTATAAGTTAGATCAGGCTGATCCGGCCACGGTGATTTGGGAAGTAGGTGGATCACATGCGTTTGAAGAAATTTCTTGTATTGGCTATATGGGCTACGAAGTCATGACAGGTGAAGGACCCGATTGGTATTCGGCTAACGGACATAACGGAATTGCTGCCAGTTATGATTTGTATACTTACGATGGGGATTGGCTGTATAAATGGGATAAGGCAACCGGCGCCCGAATTGATTCCGTTGAGGTTACAGGTCCAGATTTAGGACCTTGGGGAGATTTAGCTTATTGTGGAGGAATTGATACGGATGTATACGGCAATGTATATGTTGGTACGGAAACCAGTTTGATAAAATACACTAGAGATCTAGAATTTGTGGAATCAATTGCTCTCCCAGATACTTGCTATGATTTGAGAATTGAAAGAAATCGAATGACAGCATCGGGTAAAGATTTTGTCCAAGCATGGGATATTGAATTTCCTGAAGTTGATTTTGAAATGAGTTCTACCCCACAACCTTGCGGTGCATGTGAAGGAACGGCAACAGTATCTGATTTTTCCGCAACAAGTGATGATTTTTCATACGCTGGTGTGGTGTGGAGTCCAAGTGGGCAAACAACAATAACCGCAACTGACCTCTGTGTTGGTTGGCATACAGCTACTGTTTATTGGACCAATGCAATTTGTGATAGCATCGCAAAAATCGACTCTGTAGAAGTTATTATTGGTACTCCAGGAACATTTAATGTAGATGTTGACCATGAGTCATGCGGAGCCTCTTGTGACGGAGCTGTTACCGTGACGGTAGAGGACGGATTTCCCCCATTCACATTTGATTTGGAAGGTGATGTGAATGAAACCGGTGTTTTTGAAGACCTCTGCCCAGGTGAATATAACTTAATTGTGACGGACTCGGATAGCTGCACCTATGAGGACTTGATTATTATTGAAGCCGGGGATTCGATTGATGTTGATATGATTATATTGGATGAGGCTTGTCCTGGCGCTTGCAACGGGTCGATTGAATTAGTGCCCACAACGGGTGATGCTCCTTTCTATTATGAGTTCGACGGCGTAGCTGATGATGACGGAATACTGGAAGATCTATGTGTCGGGATACACACCATTTTTGTGTCTGATTCAGGTGGTTGCGCATTTGTCGGTGTAGCGGAAATCGAAACGGGAGAAAATATGGGACTGGATACTGTTTTAGCTAATTCACCAACTTGTTATGGGTTTAATGATGGATCAGCCACGGTAGAAACTTTACTCGGTGAAGACCCTGTTGACTATACGTGGATTCCAGAAAACCCTTTTGAAGGTCCGACTTATAACAATATGACGGCTGGTATATACACGGTATATGCAGAAGATGCGAATGGCTGTCGGGACACACTCGTTTTTGAAATGACACAACCGGACTCACTTTATGCAACGATTACAACAACAGATCCGCTTTGTTATGGTGATTCAACTGGGTTTGCAGTGATTGATTCAGTCTATAATGCCCAAGGAGACCTTTCAAATATTTCTTTTTTCTGGATGCCAAATACATTTGGCGATGAAGGGATAGGGGTTGACTCTGCTTATATGCTATATGCAGGGGATTATACGGCGACTATAAATGACGACTTTGGTTGCTCCACTGTTCTTGATTTTACGATAGCTCAACCACCGGCAATGTATTTTACGGAGTTCGGGTACGATCCAGCATTTTGTCGACTATTTGGTTATCAAAATGGCAATGGGGTTGTCTATGCAGGAGCTGCAGGAGGCGTTCCAGATTACAACTATGAGTGGATGAATATGGAGACCCTAGAAACAGAAGATAATACAACGTGGGGCGGACTCAACCCTGGACTATACCGAATGCGGGTGACAGATGAAAATGGTTGTGTAATGTTTGATTATGTCGAATTGGACTCCGTGAATCCAGAGGCTGCTTTTACGGTTAGTTCTGAGCAATTAAATGAGGATTTGATCGGAACGGAGATTGTCTTTGCTACTTTTACGAATCAGTCTGAATATTTTGCAAACCCGAATGACCCAGACGCCGACACAACCTTCTTCTGGAATCTGAATCACCCGATGGATGATTGGTTTGTCAGCCATGATTATTTTGAACAACCCGACACCAATTATGCTGGAGAAGCAGTTTACGAAGTTTGCTTAGTAGCTATCAATAAAAATGGCTGTACAGACACAACTTGTAAGTTGATAACGGTGCATGTTCAACCTGAATTAGTCGCACCTAATATTTTCACACCTGGCTCAGGTGCCAATAATGAATTTACTTTTGAGTATAGAGCTGAGGGAATCATAGAGTTTAATTGCACCATCGTTAATCGCTGGGGTGTTAAAGTGGCAGAATTAATGCATATAAACGACGCTTGGGATGGCACAGATATGAGTGGGAGTAATTGTAATAATGGCGTATATTTCTATACCTATTCGGCGAAGTCTACTAACGGGACGGTAATCACAGGCCAAGGCCATGTTCAGCTTGTGCGCGATTAGCAGAAAGCATTTAAATTCCGATCACCAAATCAGAGTAGTTTAATAATTGCGAATTTTCAAAGGAAATAAGTAATCCAACTCTGCATTTTTTCATAAATTCGTTCTTATGAGACATTTGTTCATTTTTTGCATTGCATTGATTTCGACGCAAGTACAAGCGCAGCCATATAAAGGGGCGCAAACCCTAGAAGCGCTTGGTCATAGAGCGGCGGGTTGTGCTCCAGCATCAGCATCTACTTTTTTGGAGTTTAATAATGTCAAAGCATTGATTCATTCAGGAGGTAATCTTTGGCAGATATCTGGACAAAATTTTTCTCAATACGAAGTACCGAAAGGATCAGGAATAATGGCACTTTTTACTTCCGCATTATGGTTGGGCGGAATTGATATTAATGGTCAGCTCAAAATTGCGGCAGTCAGATATCGACAAGGAAATGATTATTGGACTGGTCCATTAACCGACGGAGGCGAAGCAGAAATAATTCCAGCCACATGCCAAGAATACGATCGCCATTTTGTAATAACACAAGATGAGGTGCGTGAGTTTGATGCTTGGTTTAATGCTGGTCAATTTGACGCTGAAAATGGAACAACTACTCAGGCGGATAATTTTCTTGATTATGAAATTCCCTTGTCAATAACCGAGTGGCCGGCGCATGCTGACCCTTCACTAGGTCAGAACTTCTATCTAGCACCTTTTTATGATCGCGACGCAAATGGGGTATATGAACCTGAAAATGGCGATTATCCATGGTATGACATTGAAAAAGAAATTGATTGTCGAACAGATCGCCGCGTAACGCTTTATGGAGATCAAACCATTTGGTGGGTGATGAATGATAAAGGGAATATTCACACTGAAACAGGTGGAGATCCTTTAGGAATGGAAATTCGAGCACAAGCCTTTGCCTTTGCCACCAACGACGATGTCAATAATATGACATTTTATAATTATGAACTCGTCAACCGATCAACCCAGACTTTGTATGGGACTTATTTTGGTGTTTTTATTGATGGGGCACTAGGAGGTCCGAATGATGACTATGTTGGTTGTGATGTAAGTCGTGGATTGGGATATACATATAATGGCGATGGTTTTGACGGAACAGATGGCGGTTATTTAGGTTATGGAGATAATCCACCCGCGGCTGGAGTTGATTTTTTTGAAGGGCCTTATTTGGACAATGATGGGATTGATAACCCATTGGTAGAGAATTATACGGCTGCAACTTCTCAAAATGGAATTCCTTATCCAGGTCTTGGCATCGGATATGGAGATGAAATTGTCGATAATGAACGTCTTGGGATGCGTCGATTTTTATATTATAATAATCTCGGCGGTGGTGGTACTGCGGCCCAAACAGATCCAATTACGGGGCAAGACTATTACAATTATTTAAGTGGATTTTGGAAAGACGGAACACCATTTATATACGGAGGGAGTGGACACTTAAGTGATGCTGAAGCTGACCCTACTGTTCAAAGTGATTATATGTTCCCTGGAGCAACCGATCCAATCGGATGGGGTACTGGAGGATTTCCACAAGCAGAATGGACAGAACAAACAGCAGGAAACGTTCCATTCGATCGTAGATTTGCTCAATCTGCAGGGCCATTCACACTAAAACCAGGCGCTGTCAATAATATTACAACTGGTGTGGTATGGGCAAGAGCAAACTCCGGTGATCCATTTGAATCAGTAGTTGAATTGCAGAAAGCAGATGATAAAGCACAAGCATTATTTGATAATTGTTTTAAAGTGCTAGATGGCCCACACGCACCCGATCTTTCCATTCAAGAAATGGAGAATGAGCTTATTATTTCGATCTATAATCCGCTAAACTCAAACAATGCGAATGAAGATTATCAAGAAAGAGATCCATTCATTGTAGACCCAGGAGATATTGAAGGCTTTGATAATATCTATCGTTTTCAAGGATATCAGGTTTATCAAATCGTTGACGAAACGGTTTCACCTACAGAATTGAATGATGTCAGTAAAGCACGACTCGTTTTTCAATGTGATATTCGTGATTCTATTTCAAGGCTTGTTAACTATACCTATGACGATGATATAGGTCGAGAGATGCCAGAAGTAATGGTAGAAGGAGAAAATGAAGGTTTAACCCATTCTTTTAATGTTAAGGAGGACCTTTTTGCTGTTGGTGATCGAAATTTGGTCAATTTTAAGCGCTACTATTTTATGGCTGTTGCATATGCATCCAACCAGTTTAAAAAATATGATCCTGATGATGCAAGTTCATTGGATGGCCAAAAAGCACCTTATTTAGGAAGCCGTAAGGGTGCCGTTGGTGAGATTGTTGCCTATGAAGGCATCCCGCATTCACCAAATCCAGAAAATGGAGGAACCGTTTTCAGTGTACCATATGGTTATGAGTTACCAATCACCCGCATTGACGGTTGGGGTAATGGTGGCCGATGGACAGATATCGACCCCGCTTCTGAGTTAGAAATTCTGGCGGAAGGCGAAATAGATGAGTTGACCTATCAGCCAGGAGCCGGACCAATTGAAATTAAAGTGGTTGATCCATTGAGTCTTCCAGCCAATAATTTTGAACTCTATTTTACAGCTGATGATCCAGAGAATCTAGACACGGCATCTTGGTATTTGGTGAATCTAACTACCAACGATACCATACACAGCAACTATACAATCGATTTTGCTGGAGATCAATTAATTCCGGATTGGGGAATATCTGTTTCAGTTTTGCAAACAGAATACACGAATAAATCAGCCGGATATAAATCGTATGAAACACGCCCAATTGGTGCAGAAATGGTCTTTGCAGATTCATCGAAACGATGGCTAACTGGTGTTTTTGATTCAGATGCATATAACCCAACGAATTGGATCCGATCAGGAACCTATTCACCAACGGAAGAGGAATGTCTCGGAACAGTAGTTTCTAACCCTTGTTATTACGCCGATAAAAATGTGGATTTCGATCAAGAATACGAAGCATTATTAGAGGGTATGGCAGGGGCGTTTAGACTATTGGGTAATGAGTTTATCGGAATGCCTGTTGGGTATCCAGATGTGACCTATACAGATGATGGCTCACCAACTTCTTGGTTTAATCCAATTACAAGTCAGTCCAAGAGTAGTTTGGCTGATTTGCATGGTGTTGATTTGGTGATAACTTCAGATCAAACAAAATGGACACGCTGTCCGGTTATTGAAACAAGCCATATTGCCAATCAAACCATTGGTGGTTCCACAATTATGAAATTGCGTAAATCGAATTCAAAAGATATTAATGGAAACGAAATAACATCAGAGACGGGTATGGGATGGTTTCCTGGTTATGCGATTGATGTGGAGACTGGTGAACGACTTAACTTAGCTTTTGGTGAAAATTCATGGCTGTTGGGCTCAAATGGGCAAGATATGTTATGGAATCCAACAAGCGATTTTATTAACGGATTGAGTGGTGAACCACTATTAGGTGGAGGTCATTTTATCTATATTTTCGGAACGGATATTGACGATTCAGGGATGCCAACATATGATAATGGTAATTGGCTGTATAATCAATTAGTTGAGGAGACGGCTCCGTCATATATTAAGGCTTGGAAGAATTGTATTTGGGTTATAGAGCCATTGCTCGAAGAAGATCAGGAATTTTTAAGTTCAAATGTCCGTATTAAATTGCGTGTAAATCATCCATACCAGACCGAAACCTATACGGGTATCAATGAAGGTGTACCTGCTTATCGTTTCTCAACGGACGGAATTCATTCGCAATACGAACAGACACAAACATCAATCTCTGCGTTGGATCAAATTCAAGTGGTTCCCAACCCGTACTATGCATATTCGCAATACGAAGCAAATGGAATTGACAACCGCGTAAAGATTACGAACCTTCCAGAACGCTGCGAGATTAATATCTTCAATATGCAAGGAGGACTGGTAAAAACTATTCGCAAAGACAATCCGTTAACGTTTGCTGATTGGACCTTAAAGAATCATCAAAGCATTCCAATTGCGAGCGGTATGTATATTTTCCATATTTCAGTTCCTGGCGTTGGAGAGAAGATTATTAAATGGTACGGAGCCATGCGCCAAGTGGATACCACCAATTTCTAAGTAATTATGAAGCAGCTCCTCTTTTCATTATTTCTTTTGGCTACTATGTCCATTTATGGGCAAAACTGGCAATTTGGTCCGGATATAGGAGTAAACCTAATGCCTGTTGAGGACAGTCAATTTGGATTAACAGCGCAGCCCGCATTTAGAGGTGGAGCTTTGATTCGTTATCAGCTGAACGATCACTGGTCATTTCGTTCTGGCGCTTATTTTTCGCAAAAAAGACATGCTTACGCACAGGTAGATTCTGGACAAATCAATTTGTTTGGACAGGAGGATCAAATTCCCGGTATAGAAAATGTTGATTTGAGCACTTATGAATATACCAATGGAAGCGTATCACAATATTATGTTGAGATGCCGCTCATTGCCGAATTTAATTGGTCTACACATCATGTTTTTATGGGGCCATACCTGAGCTATCAATTATTTGTTCGCTCTCGCATTGAAGAAATATCAGAGGCTCCAGCGCTTCAAGTGATCAACCTAGATGCTTCTTGATCCCGACGGGCAATTGAGTGCTTTTTTACCTGAACCGTATAGTTATAGCTTTAGAGAATCCGCTTCAAAATCCGGCTTAAACGATTGGGATGCAGGCTTTCGTCTTGGTGGTGGAATTACAGTCGATAGGCTGAGTTTTTCAACGGCCTATAATTTTGGACTTTTATCATTCCGTTCAGACAAGGCCTCATCTGCCTTTCAGACTTATCAATATATTCAGTTTAGCGTTGCTTATGCTTTTGGATTTGGTTTGAAAAAGGATTAGTCTGGTGTTTAAACTACAGATTTACTGAAGTCCTTTTCAGTGATAAGTAAAAAAAAACGGATCAGTTTACCCCGATCCGCTTTCAAACTAGTTATTCAGTTTTCTAAAATTGCTTTTAGGAAGATTTTAAAAGTCAAACTTAATGCCTTGTGCTAACGGCAATTCCGTTGAGTAGTTAATGGTATTGGTTTGACGACGCATATAGATTTTCCAAGCATCTGATCCCGATTCACGGCCACCGCCAGTTTCTTTTTCACCACCAAAGGCACCACCAATTTCAGCGCCCGATGTTCCGATATTGACATTGGCAATTCCACAGTCAGATCCTGCCGCAGATAAGAAGAGTTCTGACTCACGCACATTATTCGTGAAAATAGCAGAGGATAAACCTTGTTTTACATTGTTTTGAATCTCAATCGCATCATGCACATCTCCGCTGTATTTGATCAAATATAAAAGAGGTGCAAATGTTTCGTGTTGAACAATTTCATATTCATTTTCAACTTCAGCAATTGATGGAGAAACATAACAACCAGAGGCATATGCTTCACCTTCTAATTTGCCACCTTCAACTACCATCTTTCCACCTTCAGCTTTTACCTTTTCAATAGCACTTAAGTATGTGTTTACAGCATCCTCATCAATCAATGGCCCCATGTGAAATGATTCATCCAAAGGATCACCAATCTTAATTTGCTCGTACGCTTTTGCGATACTATCTTTTACTTGATTATAAATTGATTCGTGAATGATTAATCTTCGTGTTGAAGTACATCTTTGTCCCGCTGTTCCAACTGCTCCAAATACGACACCTGGTATTACCAATTTTAAATCAGCCGTTGGCGTAATGATGACCGCGTTATTTCCTCCCAATTCTAAAAGCGACTTTCCTAGACGTCTTCCAACTGCTTCAGAAACAGCTTTACCCATTCGGGTTGATCCGGTTGCAGATACAAGAGGAAATCTCGTGTCATTTGACATAGCAATTCCTAAATCTGCCCCGCTAATGATTAAGTTGGATACACCTTCAGGGACATCATTTTCAGCGAAAACTTCTGCTGCAATTTTTTGACAAGCGATCGCTGTCAAAGGTGTTTTTTCTGATGGTTTCCAGACACAAACATCTCCACAAATCCATGCAAGAGCTGTATTCCAACACCATACTGCTACTGGGAAATTAAATGCTGATATAATTCCGACAACACCTAATGGATGATATTGATCATACATACGGTGAGCAGGGCGTTCTGAATGCAACGTTGATCCGTTTAATTGTCGGCTTAAACCAACAGCAAAATCACAGATATCAATCATTTCTTGAACCTCGCCTAAACCTTCTTGATAGGATTTCCCCATTTCGTAAGAAACAAGTTTACCAAGTGGCTCTTTGTATTCACGAAGTTTAACCCCAAGTTGACGAACCACTTCACCTCTTTTTGGGGCAGGAACAGTCCTCCATGATTTATAAGCTTCCTGAGCCTGCCCGATTACAGCCTCATAATCACTTTCTGTTGCTCCATTCACAGAAGCAATTAATGCTCCATTAGAAGGGGAATAAGATTCAAATTTAGTTCCATTCGTCGCCATCCATTTTGAACCCGTGGAGGCACCATGGTTCATTTCTTCAATTCCTAATTGATTGAGAAGGGCTTGAATACTACTGTCAACTGCTGTTAAGGCCATAATCTATTACTTTTAAATTTTTAACAAAAATAAGATAAATACCATTAATAATTCACATAACTACTCAGCTCTTTTGAACAATCCGGTCCATCATGATTGCTTTTTTCACTTATCTTTACGGTGAAAATCAATATCACCGGTTACATTATGGTTATTAATGGCATCAACAAATAATAACTCATTTATTTTAAAAACAAGAATCATGAAAATGAGTTTCATTGATAAAACTTTCAAATCTATCGATTGGATTGCAGAGAATGTTGGATCTATTCGTTCAGAAAGTTATAGTGAATCGGACAAGTTGCAAAGTTATAGAGTGCTTAAAAGCATAGAAAAGTAAGCTAAAATTTAGTGGGTAAAATTGATTGGACTTCATATCGAACTATTTTGCTTGCTGCATTTTGCATTCGGTTAATTGCGGCTATTTTCTCACAAGGTTATGGTATGCATGATGACCATTTTTTGGTTGTGGAGGCTTCGGCTTCTTGGACTGATGGGTATGACTATAACCATTGGTTACCAGGATCACCCAATAATAATGGTCCAGAAGGTCATAGTTTTACATATGTTGGATTAAATTATGTATTTTTTTCAGCCCTAAAAGGAATGGGAATGACTGATCCGAAATTACTCATGTTTTTTAACCGTTTGATCCACGCATTATTGTCAATGCTAATCGTGTCTTTTGGGTATAAGATTACTGAAAAATTGAGTAGTCAGAAGAATGCGGTAGTCGTTGGGTGGATACTCGCCTTATTATGGGTCCTTCCTTTTCTCTCTGTGCGGAATTTGGTCGAGATCGTATGCATTCCGTTTATGATGTGGGGAATTTGGCTCATCGTTAAATCTGAAAACCGGAATCGCTTTTTATGGGCCGGTTTATTGTTGGGTATGGCGATCTCCATTCGTTATCAGGTAGGCGTTTTTGCCGTTGGAATGGCAGCTGTGTTCTTTTTTAGAAAAGAATGGCGAGCCTTTTTATTATTCAGCGCAGGAGTTCTTGTGGTTTTCGGATTAACGCAAGGTTTGGTTGACTATTTAATATGGGACTATCCTTTTGCAGAATTCATTCGCTATGCGACTTATAATGCCAATGAAGGAACAGCGTATATCCCCAACAATAATTATTTTATGTACCTCTTGGTATTGATGGGCTCCTTCTTATTTCCGCTTGGTTTACTTATAGGTATTGGCTTTTTTAGAGGATTTAAGAAACATTTACTCTTGTTTGTACCGGTTTTGCTTTTTATCTTATTTCACTCATTTTTTCCAAGTAAACAAGAGCGGTTTATTTTACCGGTATTACCTCTATTCTTAATATCAGGCGTAATTGGTTACGATCTATTACGAACGACTTGGGAATGGGAGCGCATTTGGAAAATATCATGGAAAGTGTTTTGGATAGTAAATATTCCGGTTTTGCTTTTTGCAAGCTATACTTATACCAAAAAATCGAGGGTGGAAGCTATGTATTATTTCTATGAAAAAGAACCCATTCGAATCTTGCAAGAGGCTTCTGCCGAAACTGATGCAACGATGTTGCCAAAATTCTATGCCAATAATTGGGTCTTACCAGCAGTAGCCAGAAAAGATTCTTCCCAATCATTAACCGTTTACGAAGGTTATCAATATGACTATATCATTTTTATGGGAGATGAACGATTGGATGATCGTATTAGTCAATATAAGACGATTTACCCAAATATGGATTTAGCTAAAATATGCGAGCCGAGCACGGTAGACGCCTTATTGCGTTGGCTAAATCCAAGAAACGCAAATGAATATGTTGAAATCTGGAAAACCAATACCGTATTTCAAGAATCTGAATAAGCCTTTCGCTTAAAAAGAATTTTTTTTCTACTTCTGAAAACCCTTTTGGCACTGACTTTGTTAAAAACTTGTTGGAAACTGAAATTTCCGGCAGGGTAACGGAGCCCTGTTTATAGCGTTATTATAAATAGAACGTTGACATTATGCGAACTAAATTGATCCTACTTGTATTAGCGGCCTTCCTGATTGCTTCAGGTTTCTTGGCTTAATTGTGTTACTTTTTTTGAGTACACAAAATTTCAATATCCGATTTAATCTATCGGGTTAAATCTATTTTATTACCTTCTTTTGAAAGGAAGACAAGCCAAATGGCTAGCTCCTAAAGTTCATGGATATTCATGCTACCTTCCCCTAAAGGAAGTCCTTCTTATTTCGTGGAAAATCTTGGTTTTAGCATCTTGCATGGTACGAATCTGAATAAAATCACCACCTCCCGTTTCAACAATATCATCCATGTGTTCAGTGATGTATTCAGATGTTTTAATTCCGACCACCGAAAATATTATACCCTTTCCCTGATAGTTCTTTTCAATAATCTCTTTATAATCTTTACTTCCACGATTGAATGCACCATCCGTTATCATGATGACGATATTATTCTTTTTAGGAGCGTAAATGCGATTATTAATTCGATAAGCGACTTTAATCGCATCGCCACCAGCGGTAGAACTACTCGTGCGTAATTTAGCAACTCTTTCATTTATTTCGTCTTTTTCTTCTCCACCTAATCCGTCGGCCACAATAGAAACAGTCGATGAGTATTTAATAATTGAAATCCGATCTTCTGGGCGCAATACGGCGGTTAATTCATACATGGATTGTTTCAGCAATTCCAGCTTGCCATTTCCATTCATTGAACTGGATACATCCAGAATAAAAGTGATATTGTTTGTTCTAAAATGAGCTTGATCGAACAGGGTGTCCGGCAAATCTTCAAAAGGTGTATCGTTGACATATTCAGGCTCGACAACCTCTGGTATTTCAGGAATGGTATCGATGATAACAGGTTCTTCTATTTCAGGCTCCGGATCTTCATTAAAATCAATGACTATCTCATCCTCTATGGGTTCATCAAGGATCGGATCTTCTTCAATGACTGGTGGCTCGGGATTATTGTCCACATAGACCGGAGGTTCTTCTTCTTCAACTTCAGGCTGGCGGAGCTTAATCAAGACATAATTGTGTTGAAAGTTTATATAACCAATATGATAATTGCCGAGATAGGCTTCTTTTTCGGCAGCGATATAATAATATCCTAGTGGTATATCCTCATGAACAATTCCATCTTTATTGGTATAATAGGTGCCTTCAAGACTGTTATTGTTAATGACATTCACACGTGAACGTCGAATAGGCTCTCCGGTCAAGGAATCGATCACTTTAATCGTAACGCCATATGAATAAGCGCTATTTGCTGGCGGATTACTATTAAAGTCAGGACAAGCTGTCAGCGGATTGGAAGCCACTTCTTTTATATTTCCAGTTAAACGTATGGTGACGGGATCACGAGAATCACTGAAATAGATATCAATATCATTTGTAAAACGTCCCTTTTGACTATCATTGATTTTAAGTCGGATCGTAATGGAACTGTCAGGCTCCATCGTTTTACCAGAAAAGATGTAATAGATATCTCTTGGTTTATCGATAGTCAATAGAAATTGACGTTTGTCAGTCTTGTTCGTGAAATGGATATCTACATAAGTTTGCGCATTCGGGTACAAGTCACCAAAATCGTATGAGGTACGATCAGCAGTGATCTGAGCATTCGCTAAAAAAGCAAAACTCGCTAAAATCAGTGTGAGTAATACGCGCATGTTTCAAATATAGGTTGATTCATGATAATGGTTACATAAATTGTACCAATACCTATTTTTAAGTTGTTTTTAATCAATCCCTCATAATCGTTACGATGAACAGCATTAAAAGATACTTTTTTCTTTTCTTTTTTGTGATTTTTCCAAAAGGCATATATTCATTAAATATGTGGCAGAAATCCCGCTTAGCAAAATAAGTATTAACTTAGTTTCCCATTTAAAAATTGGCAAATGACATCTAAGCTTGACACTCTCAATTCAAAGAAAGCCGAAGCCTTAAAAGGCGGCGGAGAAAAACGCATTGAATCTCAACATGGTAAAGGTAAATTGACGGCGCGTGAGCGCGTTCAATTATTACTGGACGATGATAGTTTCGAGGAAATCGGAATGTTAACTTCTCACCGTTCCTCCAACTTTGGTTTGGATAAACAACAGTTTCCGGGTGATGGTGTAGTAACTGGATACGGAACTGTAAATGGGAGACCGATTTACGTTTTTTCGCAAGATTTTACGGTATTTGGAGGGTCATTAGCAGAAATGCATGCGAAGAAAATAGTTCGTATCATGGATTTGTCTCTGCAAAATGGTGTTCCTTTGATCGGCTTAAATGATTCTGGTGGTGCACGTATTCAAGAAGGCGTTGTTTCATTGGGTGGATATGCCGATATCTTTTATCGCAATACGCTCGCATCAGGAGTGGTGCCGCAAATTTCTGCTATCATGGGGCCATGTGCTGGTGGTGCGGTTTATTCGCCGGCATTGACTGACTTTATCTACATGGTGCAAGATTCTTCTTTTATGTTCGTGACAGGACCCAATGTGGTTAAAACGGTAACGCACGAAGAAGTTACTTCAGAAGAATTAGGGGGTGCTTCAACGCATTCCCAAAAATCGGGTGTCGCACATTTTTCCGTTGAGAATGATTTAAAATGTATCAACGATATTAAAAAACTATTGACCTATATTCCTCAAAACTGTGAGGAGCAATCACCGCGTTATGCATATGAGGCAAGTGATGAGCTTCGAGAAGGATTGAATAATATTGTACCGGAAAATCCGAATCAACCTTATGATATGAAAGAGGTGATCAACGAAATCGTTGACGAGGGCTCTTTTTATGAGGTACATGAAGCATATGCCGAAAATATAGTGGTTGGTTTTGCACTTTTAGGTGGAAAAAGTATAGGGGTTGTTGCCAATCAACCTGCATTTTTAGCGGGTGTTTTAGACAATAATGCTTCCAATAAAGGAGGACGTTTTGTTCGATTTTGTGATGCGTTTAATATTCCTCTTTTAGTATTAGAAGATGTGCCGGGTTTCCTGCCTGGAACAGAACAAGAATGGAATGGAATTATCAATAACGGAGCAAAATTATTGTATGCGTTCTGTGAAGCAACTGTTCCAAGAATTACGGTAATTACACGGAAAGCATACGGTGGCGCTTATGATGTTATGAACTCAAAACACATTGGCGCAGATATGAACTACGCTTGGCCGTCTTCTGAAATTGCGGTGATGGGTGCAAAGGGTGCTGCTGAGATTATCTTCCGTAAAGAAATTCAAGGAGCAGAAGATCCTGAAGCTAAATGGAAAGAGAAAGAAGCAGAATATGCTGAATTATTTGCGAATCCATACAACGCGGCAAAGCACGGTTTTATTGATGAGGTCATTGAGCCTTCAGAAACGCGTAAAAAACTCATTCGCGCATTTGATATGCTGAAGAATAAGGTGGCGCATTTACCTAAGAAAAAACACGGGAATATTCCGTTGTAGTATTAGCTAAACATAAAGAAACGACTGCCTCCCCCTTGAGAGACAGTCGTTATCAATGTGTTTATCACATTGAATCAGCTCTTAAAATCGAATTTTTTCAGCCTGCTCTTGGTCTGCAGACTCAGTAATATACCAGTTGTTATTGATCAACTGAAGTTTAAATTTTTGCTCGTAAGATTCGTTTGATAATTTACCGTATTCAGATCCTCGCGAAGTAGATTTTCAAACGCTTGACGACATGCCAGCTGATTTGTACTTTTTCTTTAGCTCTTTGGAGCGTGCCGACTCCCGTTTTACGCTTATGTATAAATCAATATAAGGTCCTTCAGTATCGCCAAATTCATAACGATATGGTATTTCGCTGTTAACGCGAGCAATTTCTAACGTACACATTTTTGCCCGATACATTTCAACAAGCGATTGAAAAGAGGAGATAATGGCATCTGCATTTTTCCGGATCAACATATGGTTTTAAGGTCTTGGCAATTTCATCTGAAGATCCATTAGCTAATACTTCCAGTGCTTCATTAATGGCTTCCATTCTCTTTTTAATAAACGCTTCGCTTCCTGCTGGCTGATCTTTTGTATAGCTCTTGCCCATTAGTGCCTCAAAACCTTTATCATAAAGGGTTTCATACCATGTCGGATCTTCTAAGTATTTTGTATACAACTGTTCGCTATCATACATTTTCTGAAAACCAGGACTATCAGTTACGCGATAATCCATTAGCCATGATTTGTTCAAAGGAGTCAGTTCATAAGTTCCATCCTTATAAGTGGCCTCAAAAGGGATGTTTAAATACTCTCGGACAATTTTTTCGTTCCACCAGACTCAGTTTCATCTACACTTATTTCAGCCAAAATAGTTAATGTCCAGTGAAATATGAAAGCTGATTTTGGTTGGTAAAATACATAGGAATGATCATAAGTCAGGATCGAATCAATTTTAATAATCCGATTGATTGGGTGATTTTTATTGAATGCTTCTGCATTGTCCTTTTCTTTCATCATAAAGTCCATCATCATTTTTTTACGGTCGTCATTTGAAAGTTTTGGTAGTCCATAAGCCTCGCATTCTATGGGAGCAATCATCGTATAATCATAGGTCCATTTTGTATCTTCAAAATCCTGCGGGTTCTTCTCGTATAGGTTACTTTAAAGAAAATCTTATGCGAAACACCCTGAGCATCTTTAGGTGTATCCAAAAAGACAGCAAAATTGCGCATATCGTTATAATTCTTGTTCAATGAGATTTTGTAGGCATATTCTTGAGATCCTTCATCAGCCTCAGTCAGTGCTTTATTGGCAATGGTCAATCTAGATTGTCGTAAAGATGTTCGTCCAAATATTTAATACTTTCATCAACCGAATTTTGACCAAAAGAAATATTGATTGCGCTCAGCGATAGCAGAGTCACGACAAATAGGTTGATATTTGTTCTGATTTGCAACAAACTTGTGATTTAATCGACCTCAAAATAAAAATAAATCAGCGAGTACGATTAATATTTCCTGCATCTTGGGCCGGAATTTGTATTTTTTGCGGTGACTTTTTAAAATGTATTACATCTTATAAAAAAGGAATTGAATGAATCAAGCTAAAATCATAGCACAACTTAAGGGAGGCGATCGCGAAAAAGCATTTGCGCGTCTTTATCGTTATTTCCCAAAAATTGAACGGTATATCAAAATGAATTCAGGCTCTACAGAAGAAGCCTTGGATATCTTTCAAGAAGCATTGATTGTTCTTTATAAAAAAGTACAGACCATCTCGACCCATTCAGAAGTGAATATGGATGGTTTTTTGGTCAATACATGCAAGCTGCTTTGGAGTAATGAGTTAAGAAAGAAAAAGGTCCGTAAAAACTCTGGAGAAGATGGATTGCAACAGCTAGCATATGCAGATGAAATTGCAGAACAGGTTGAAAAAGAAAGGAAATTAAGTGTAATAGAAGAAGTCTTAAATGATTTAGGAAAGACCTGCAAAGACATGTTGAATGCTTTTTATTATAAACGATTATCAATGGATAGCATCGCAAAAAAGTTTGGGTATAAAACGGTTCAATCTGCCAAAACAAAGAAATATAAATGCATGGAGCATGCACGCAAGCTAGCTATTGCGGCAAATGAAGAGTCAAACCTTAAAACATCAGCACTATGAGAAAAGAACTGATGGAAATAGAGAAAATTGAACAGTATCTACTGGGCAAAATGAATGGAGAAGAAGCGAAAGCTTTTGAACAAGTCATGGCTTCCGACCATAACTTAGCAGAGTCGGTGGCTGTTCAAAAAGAGATGATGGAAGGTCTAGAGAGAGTGGGACTTAAAACGGATGCGCAAACTGGTTATAGACGCTATAAATTAAAAATGTGGGCCAGTCAAATCGGTATCGCTTTAGGTGTTTTGATAATTGGCGCAGGTATCTGGTATTTTGTCAGTTTAGAGGACAAAAAAGCATATTGTATTTGTAGCGAAAAGGAAATGGCAACTATTGAACACTCCGAAGATGCCATGCCGAACCAACCCGAATGCATTGACACATGTCCGCCAGCGCCAATGATTGAAACCCCAATAATTGAAAGCGAAATAGAGGAGGTCACTGAGACGGCGGAGGATTTAAAAATCATAACCGACACGATTCTCGAGATCGACACGATTATAAATATTGAAGTATTGGATGATGAGCATTATTCGGTAACAGGAGGGGGTAGCGATAATTCCAATATGCACCAAACAGGTAATGATAACGCCATTCAGCCCGAATTTCCGGGTGGCCGATCTGCCATGCGTCAATTTATTGCGACAAATATTCGATATCCTCAGAATGCGTTTAATCAAGGAATAACGGGAACGGTGGAGGTCAGCTTTTCAATTTCTGAAACGGGCCAACTGGGCAATTATAAAATTCATAAAAGTGTCAATAATGAATTAGATGCAGAGGCCATGCGCATCATTAAGAAAATGCCAAAATGGTCTCCGGGTAAAGTCGCAGGTGAGCCAACTTCTATGAATTTTATTCTTCCTATTGTTTTTGAAATCCGTGAAGAATAAGTCCATCATTTTCTGAAAATGAAGGTGAATTTTATTCCCCATCAAAAAAAAATGAACCTTTCTGAAACTTGATTTTACAGAAGTGCAAATCAAGAAAAAATTCAATATGAAAACCATAGCACTTCGATTCACATTTTTATTACTGTCCATGACGCTGGCAATAGCCGGTTGGTCACAATCTAATTTAGGATCCATAACTGGAAAAATTACGGATAAAAATTCAGGGGATCCTGTCATTTCAGCATTTGTAATCATCAAGAACGGCAATCATAAACGTCAAACAAAAACAGACAAATTAGGGGCTTATGAAATCAAAAATGTACGACCTGGATCATATGATTTGAGCGTTACGATGTTAGGCTATGAAGACTATAAAAAGAAGGATGTAAAAGTCAATTCAAAACAAATCAAGCATCTAAATATCCAAATGACGATTGACGCACCCAATCCGCCAAAAGAAATAGAAGTGGTTGAAGAAGTAGACGCCGAATATGATCATGCACCGGTGACGAGAACGGATGCACTTAAGGACATGGGGCGTTCTAGAAAAACGAGTTCTAATTTAGGCTGGGCCGGTGGTTCTATTTCACGATCAGAAGCTCCTTATCATAACACTGAGTCCTACAATGCGATTGAGGAAAATGGATATAAACTAACCACAACAAGTCCCTTATCGACATTTTCAGTAGATGTAGATGCGGCATCCTATTCAAACGTACGTCGTTTTTTAATGCAAGGTCAAAAGCCAGAAAAAGGTGCCGTTCGTGTAGAGGAGATGATCAACTATTTTGACTATGATTATCCCAACCCAACAGATGAGCATCCATTTTCAATTACTACAGAAATTGGCGACTGTCCTTGGAGTAAAAATAAATTAGTTCATATTGGTTTACAAGGTGAGCGAATCGATAAAACGGACTTACCCGCGAGTAATTTAGTTTTCCTTTTAGATGTGTCGGGTTCAATGAACAGTCCAAATAAATTACCATTACTCAAGAAGTCATTTCGAATGTTGGTCAATGAGCTAAGTGAACGAGATCGTATTGCAATCGTCGTTTATGCTGGAGCCGCGGGTGTTGTTTTAAACTCAACTAGTGCTGATAATAATAGTCAGATTTTAGAAGCATTGGAGAAGTTAAGTGCAGGAGGTTCTACTGCAGGTGGAGCTGGAATTGAACTGGCTTATAAGGTTGCTCAAGATAATTTTATCGATGGCGGAAATAACCGTGTTATTTTGGCAACAGACGGTGATTTTAATATCGGAATGAGTTCAGATGCTTCTATGAAGCAATTGATCGAGAAAAAACGAGAGACAGGCATTTTCTTAACCTGTTTAGGATTTGGAACCGGTAATTTAAAAGATTCTAAAATGGAAACATTGGCAGATGCTGGTAATGGAAACTACGCCTACATCGACAATGTATTTGAAGCAAAAAAAGTATTGGTCACAGAGATTGGAGCAACGCTCGTGACCTTAGCAAAGGATGTCAAGATTCAAGTAGAATTTAACCCAGCGGTGGTTGAAAGCTACCGATTGGTTGGATATGAAAACCGTTTATTAAATGCTGAAGACTTTAATGATGATAAGAAAGATGCAGGGGAAATAGGAGCCGGTCATTCCGTCACGGCGTTGTACGAAGTGGTGTTGAAAGGTGAGGGAGAAACAGCAACAACGCCGTCGGTTGACCCTTTACGTTATCAAGATGCAGATGGAAAGCCGACTCGCCTCAATGAATTATTGACCGTGAAGTTCCGATACAAAGATCCAAACGGGTCTAAGAGTAAATTATTAGAGCGTCACCTGAAAAATGAAATCACACGATGGGAGAAATTATCAGACAATTATAAATTCTCTGCCGCCGTAGCCGGTTTCGGAATGCTATTACGCGAATCAGAATACGCCGGAGACATGCTGTTTGACAAAGTCATTGAACTTGCAGAACAAGGAATTGGAGATGATAAAAATGGCTATCGTGCAGAATTTATCAAATTGGTAGATGCCGCCAAAATGGTGTACTAAAAACAGAGAAGGATAAGTAGAAGTTGGCAAATAAGCGAATACTCCGATTGGGGTGTTCGCTTTTTTTAATTATGTTGAGAAATATGTGTGATATATATTGTAACTAACTCTCAGAAAAGTGATTCGTTATAACGAATCACAGGGACTGACAGCAAGCTTTGAGGAAGTGCATCACTTCAAAATAGCTGTTCTTTGACCCACCTCCGACAATATTCATCTGCAACTCTCGTTTTATCATCCACAACTTAAATGATCGCATCATGAAAAATGGACTAATTGGACTCATCGTTTTATTTCTTTCACCGACACTTTTTGCACAAGAAAAATCAGACATTGGATTGATCTTTTCACAAGATGAAACATCTCGGATTGGGTTGGAATTTAGAAAAGCAGTTAGTGAACAGTGGAAGCTAAAACTTGGTCTTTTAGCCGGGTCTAAATACAGTTATTTTGGTAATCAATATTATGAGATCATCGATATTACGGATACATCTGTTGTTCAGCGCTATTATAATGAATCATCAGAATATGCGAACCTAAGGTTTGGCGGAGAGCACCGCATTAAACAATCCCTATTTAGTATTGGTTTGGATGTGGAACTGGCTTATCAATCCAGAGAACAACAACGTTATAATATGACCTATTTCCATAATGTTGAGGTCCCGCAAGTAGCACCTTTTGGCGGTTTTACAAATGACAGAGCTCAGATCCGTAGACATTACATGATACCAGGGTTGCGCTTTTCTGCCATCATGAACGTACCCATAAGTGAACAATTCACGTTAAGTGTGGGAGGTTCGGCAAGAGGTAGTTTGCCGATTTATATGGGGGCTTCTGCTATAATCGACCCCTATGTTGAATTTGTGGGTAATCCCCCAGCTATTTTCGATTTTCAAACGAGTGCGCATATCGCCATTCGCTATCATCTAAGAAAAAAGAAAGAAGAGAAAATTGCTGAATAACTATTGGCCGACGACATGATAAATGGTGTCGATAAATGTTCCGTACCCTAGACCGTAGGCTCCATTAGAATAATAGAATGGCGGATTGTAATATTGACTATTGAGCACCTCACTGGTTACATAAGATTGCAATCCTTGCAAATAATCACTCACATCGTTTGAAAGTGTTTTGGATACAACGACCAGTGTATCTCCAATGTGTAAGGCTGGACTGGTGGCATTGTCGAAGGGTACTGTTATGATTTGACTTGTGTCTGGATACAATGAAAATTGCTGATAAACAGGGAGGGTGATTTCTTGCCATTCTTGGGTTCCGATATGCATTGAGAAAGGAATACGCAACCCTATTTTCAGCTCGAGGCGTTTATTTATTTGCTGTTCAACCGTTGCATATAATCCGCTTTCAATTGCTTGGCGTTGAAGAAATAAATCGGCAGCATCACCAAAATTTCCTTTATTGGTGCGGATAAACGCAGCCGATAATCCATAGTTAATGCGAGTGGAATTATTCATAAAATACGTAAAGTCATACGTTATTTTATCGGTGACGACACGTTGTCCATAACTGACACTCTGGTAAGTATTATTATTTTCAAAACCATATAAGAAAGCACTGTGTGTTAAGCTTAGATTTGAGAATGTCTTGGCATTGATAATATGATTCCATCGGAATCCAAAGGCATTATTTCCCCACTGATAGTCAGACAGCGAATCACTGAGCCCATCTCGACCGATATAACCCGTAAAATAGATGCGATTATTCGCGTTAATGCGGTAGTTAATTTTACCATTCCAATCAAAAAACGTCGGGCTACCTAAATCGCGATCACTTAAAATAGAAAGCAAAGCGCCTGGGAAAGTCGAAGCTCTGAAAGATGTATAAAAGGAAGCCTTATTTTTTTGGATAGGACCCTGTAGATTCAGGCGCCCCATAAATCCACTTATTCCGCCCGAAATATGATACCGATTAAGATCACCTTCTTGTGTATGAACTTGCAATACGGAAGCACTTCTTGTGCCGAAACGAGCCGGAATATAATCTTTATATAAGGTGGCTGATTTTAAAGCATCCGTATTAATAATGGAGTATAAACCCAATAAGTGAGTTGGATGATAAATTGGAATCTCATCGATGAGAATTAAATTCCCAACAGTACCCGAACCGCGTACCGTAAAATTGGATCTTCCATCGCCTGCAGGTTGCACACCAGGCAATTGTTGGATATGACGTAATAAGTCACGTTCGCCACTGGCTGGTGGTACTTTCGCAATGGCACCGGGGGTGATCACTGTTTTCTCTAAATGAGGTAAGTCTTTTGGATTTACGATCTTTTCATCGCTTGAATCAGCATGAACTTCGACAGCATGAAGCATCACCGTATCTTCAGATAATTCGATATTAAAAACACGGTCTTCTTGAAGATTCAATTCAGATATGAGTGATTGCATACCAATCGATCGCGCTTGAAAAGTATGGGAACCTTTTGGTAGATCAATGGCATAATAACCATAAGTATTGGTGATGCAACCAATACCTAAACTTGGGAAATAAATACGCGCGCCTATTAAATGTTCACCCGATGCTTTTGATCGGAGATAACCACTGAGTATAACGGTTTCTTCGTTTGATACTAATTGATAGAGGGTAATTTGCCCACCCATTTCTTCGTATTGTAATCCGGTTCCCGTGAGTAATTGATCCAATACGAATCATATTTCTTTATCTTCAAATGTTTGACGAATCGGTTTGGATACGGCGCGAATTTGTTTAGCATTGTAAGAGAAGTGAACACCGGATTTTTGCTCAATTTCTTTAAGGCATTTCTCTAATTGCTGGTCTTGAAAGCGAATGGTAATATTACGATCTAACAATTCCTGAGCATTTAGCCCCGAAACAAAAAAGACAATAAAAAGCCATAGCGCTAGACGCATAGATTGCTATTAACGAAGTTCAATGACTGCTCCAGAAGAATCAGCCGTTACATTGCAGGTTTTGGTAATGGACTGAATGATCGTATGGATCGATTCATCTTCCCATGAACCTGTATAAAGTTCGTCATTTTTTGAATCATTTGCTAATTTGATCTTTGTAGTGTAGTGATCATTAAGCAGTTCAAGGACAGCGGATAAAGGCATGCCGTCAAAAACAAAAGTTCCAGTTTTCCAAGCATCAAAATTTGGATCAGCTGGTTTGGGATCAGCAACCCCTTCTGAATTCGCAGAAGTTGATTCGCCAATTGTAAGCTCCACCGTGCCTTTTTCATTCGTCACAGCAACGCGACCATGATCGACTGACACAACCGTTTCATTTTCTTTGGTGGAGACATTAAAAGCAGTACCTAAAACTTCGATATCACCATGGGTTGTATGAACAATAAAAGGATGATCAGGATCTTTTGTCACTTCGAAAAAAGCTTCTCCTTCTAATTTTAATGTCCGATCGTCATTAAAATCTGAATTGTATTCTAATCGTGTGTTTTCGGCTAACCAAACTTGTGAACCATCGGGTAAGTTTAATTCTTTTTGACCTGCCGTATCATTGGTGATGACCATTGTACTAGTACCGTTCAGATACCAAAAAGCACCCAGTCCGATTAATAGAATAGCGCAAGCAGCAGCCACTTTTTTATAAAATTGCAAACGAATAACCCGTGTTTCCTGTTCAGGATTTAATGAAGGTTCAACTTTGTCCCAAGCCGCTTTTTTATCAAATGTTTTGAATTCTAAATCAGCAATCAAATCATTGTCTATAGAAGACCACGACTTTTGCAAAGTTTCAAACTCCTCTGGATTCGAGGCTTTCCAAGCTTCCACTTTTTGAGTGTCATCAGCATTTGCCTCTCCGGCAAAGTAGCGTGCTAATATGTCATTCAATTCGTTCATTTGTCTATAAATCGTTTAAAGATTGGTTTCCCCCTATTCAATCATTAAAAAAATAATGAGGACCAATAAATCTTTATAGTCTTTTAGTTTTTCTCGCAGGTGTTTAAAAGCTCTACCCATTTGATTTTCGACCGTTTTTGGAGAGATGTCCAAATGGTCAGCAATCTCTTTATAACGAAGTCCGTCTAGTTTGGACATCATAAAAACTTCCCGTGTTTTTTGTGGCAATTCTGAAATAGCCATCATCAATACGTCTTTCAAATCGGTTGATTCCTCCAGTTCAAAATCAATATCAGTAGCAGTGCGTTGATCGGCTTCCGTTGTATGGACAGCTTCTTTTTCATATTTCCGCTTCACAATCGCTTTGCGTTGGTAATCAATGCATTTAAATTTTACCGAGCGGATAAGGTATTGTTTTGCTTTATCTGCTATTTCAGCTTTATTTTCGTTGTTCCAAAATTTAATGAATACCCCTTGTACGATATCCTCTGCTTCATCATAATCTTTTACGATGGCGTAAGCATAATTACACAAGGCATTATAATGCGTTTCAAAGAGGATATGGTATTCGGCTTTAGTCATTAACGAATAGATCGAATTCAAAGCTAATAATTTTATGTATTTACCGCTGTTAACTAAAAAAATCTCAATTCAGAATAGGGGGGTATAGAAATGATCACGACTCTCATATGAAAACGATCGAGAAGATAAGCTCGATGAGGTCGAATCTAAAAATTCAGAACAATGAAAAATTTAAAAAGAACCACTGCTGTTGTTTGCTCCATGCTGCTTTTATTAGCTTGTGGTAAAGAAAAAAAGCAAGAGTCAGTAGAGGGTTACAAACCTATTTATGCAGATGGGGCTGATCTAAAGCAAGTGTCGGTTGCTGCAGAAGAAGCATTAGAAAATCCAGGCAGAGTGTATGTCTATGGTGAGTATTTGTTGATCAATGATCAGGCGAAAGGAATTCATATTTACGACAATACTAATCCATCTTCTCCGGTTGAGGTTTCGTTTATCGCTATTCCTGGAAACCTGGATTTCTCTGTGAGTAATGGAATGTTATATGCAGATAACATTACCGATATGGTGGTTGTTGATATTACAAATCCAGCTTCACCCGATTATATTAACCGTATTGAGGATGTATTTCCATTACAACAATTTCCAGATGAATTTGGGGCATTCGAATGTGTCGATCCATCAAAAGGAATTGTAGTTGGTTGGGAGAAAACCACATTATCGAACCCAGAGTGTTTCAAATAAAATTAGACAAATGAAGAATCTTAGAAATTATACAATTGTTTTAGTCACACTGGTATTTTTTGCTAGTTGCGAAAAAGAACAGGCACAAGGAAATGCCAATACAAACTCGATGAATCAAGCAACGCTTGGGGAGGGTGGATCAATGGCTCAGTTTACCATCTTAGGAAACTATTTATATACGGTAGACTATAAGTCATTAAAAGTATTCCATCTTGCAGATCCAGCTAATCCAGAATTATTGGAGACCGTAAATTTAGGAGTTGGAATTGAGACGATTTTCCCGCAAAATGATCACTTATTTATTGGCACACAAAGTGGAGTGCGTATTTATGACGTTACCAATCCGCGTCAGCCAGAGCAAGTGTCGCGTTTTGATCATGTAACGAGCTGCGATCCAGTAGTGGCGAATGATGAATATGCCTTAGCAACATTAAGAGGTGGAACACCTTGTAATGGAAATGTGAACCAATTGGATCTGATTGATATTTCAGATATCACAAATCCAACTTTGATCTCAAGCACAGAACTATTAAACCCTTATGGATTAGGTCTTGCTGAAAACTCAACGGATCTAGTTTATATCTGTGATGGATATGCTGGTGTAAAAGCTTTTGATATTTCAAATCCGGAAATGCCTGAACAGGTCATGCATTTAGAAGGTCTTGATGCCATTGATGTCATTCCTGATACAGACAATAACCTCATTGTATTGACCAGACAAGGTGTTTATCAATATTATGCAACAAACCCACTTGAATTGACGCAAAAGTCAGTGATAAGTGTAGAATAAATCACAACAAAAAGAAAGGGATAACCCTCAAATTCTATTGATATGAAACCAATTGTAACGATATTTTTGATGTTTGTTTTGAGTGTCCAGACACTTATAGCACAGACAGATTCTATTCCGGCTGAACCTTGGTCGTTAAAGGCCACAAATAAGATCGTGAAACTTAGTCCGTTTGACTATATTTCGGTTATTCCGACATTCGGAGCAGACGTAGAGGTGAAAATGCCTCAATCAACTTCTTTGCAATTCGGTGCGGCGGTTATCCCTTCTTTTTTACAATACCTTTCTTCAGAAGCATTTAATGATTATGACCGCATGGGCGGATATCGTTTGCGAACTGAAGGGCGTTTATATATGCCTGTTAAAACGGAGCGTTATTTAGCCTTTGGCTTAACGTTTCGACACTTGATTATTCGAGATGATTTTGCAGTTGGTATGGAGGGAGTGACCAATGAATTTGGCATGGAGGAATTTGCTTATTTCAAAAATGTCCCGATGGTCTTCCATCGTTTCAATACCTTTGTGGACACAAAAATTGGAGTTCAAAGAGAAAACGAAAACTTTGCAATTGATTTTTATGCAGGATTAAGTATTCGCTATATCAAAGTACGTTCTAATTCGGAAGTGCCAGCGGGTAGCGGTATGCCGGAGAGAAGAGGTGTTTGGACCTTAAGAGACGGTCATAGCTTGACTTATCCAACACCCATTATTGGTCTTAAAATCGGTATTCTTTAGATCTTACGATTTCTTTATCTGTTCGAGGATAATGAAATTTGTAGTACCGTTCATTTGGATTTTGATTTTAATCAACCCATTGGCCGTCGAAGTTGCAAGTATGGTTGTGCGAAAAGTGTCGCCAACTTTAATCGAAAAGTGAGGCTTGGTCACTTCAACAACAGTAGAGGTGTATTCACAAGGAGAAGTAAAAGTTACTTTCGTTCTGACATAATATTTCCCGCCTTCGAGGTATTCGGTAACAAAACCATCTGAAAACACAATTTGATAATCGGGGGTGTTTTTGCCATTCGGTTCACGATTGAGAAAAGAATTATTCCGAATCATTTTACAGTTTGGTTCGGCGTCTGGGTTTTCAAGCTGAGGTTGCAATTGGGCATTTGCTGTTTGAAGCATCAGGAAGCCAAGCAATAAGAAGAGAATTTTTTTCATTATCATTATTTTAATCGCGGTTGCGCGTATAGTGATTTTGTGCCACCGCATTTACAAATCTTTTTGTGTTTGTGCAGGTAAATGCTAACCGTTTATCGTTTGATCCAAACAGAGGCATTCCTCCCCCCAATAAAACGGGTATGGGCGTTATGATCATTTCATCAATCAAATCTTGTTCCAGAAAACGCTGAATTGTTTTTCCTCCGTCAATATAGAGATGATGGTATCCCGCTTCCTTGATTTCAGATAGAATAACGGAGAGGTCTCCCTTTTTTAAAAACACCTTTCCTTCTAGTTCTTTTGGAACGCTATTGAGTGTAGTGCTGAGCACAAAAACAGGTTGGTCATAAGGCCAGTCCATATCAAAACTAAGGACGGTTTCGTACGTGTTTCTTCCCATTAAAAGGGCATCAATTTCACCCATAAAAGCGCGATAACCCATGTCATCTCCATCCGGATTCGGAATCTGGTGCAGCCAATCGATGTTTCCATTTTGATCGGCGATGAAGCCGTCTAAACTGGTGGCGATAAATATGGAGTTTTTTGTTCTCATTTTAAATGGGTGATGGCGTTATAAACCGCATCAATAACAGCGGTCATTTTTTCAAAGTCTAAGGTGTCAATCGTATCAGTTGACTCATGATAATGTGGGTTACGAATAAACGAGGTGTCATTGATCATTAAAGCGGGGTAACCAAATCTCCAATAATTATGGTGATCAGATAAGGCAGACAAGGAATTATTGGAATCGGGAAAACTGATTAATTGCACATCTATTCTTGCTTCAGGTAGCATCCTAACATGCACGAGTGAATTAAAATCATGATACTTTTCGGTTCCTACAACAACAATAAAATTGGCCGTACTTGGATAAATGGCAGCTAAGGCCTCTGTAGGATAAGTTTGAGAATTCGGCTCGTCGGAAAAATAGCCGATCATCTCAAAACAAATCATGCCTATAACTGGCGTATTAGCGTCATGAAGCGATTTGGCGTGTATATAACTTCCCATTTCATCCGTTCCAAAAAAAGGAGGTTCTTCTAGACAATAAGCGACAAATTCAATACCGTAATCCAAATCAGGTTGTTGTTGAAATATGATCCGAATGCTTTCTAATAGTCCCGCCACAGCGCTGGCATTATCGTCTGCGCCGGGCTGATTACCGCACACATCATAATGTGCACCTACAATTAATTTTTCTTCTTTTTCGGGCAAATAGGAGACAATAATATTGGTGTAGGTCTCTCCTTGCGCCGTCCAAGTTTGCTCTTTAGGTTCACCACCGGCCAATTTGATTTCATACTTAATATAATCGCAAACAGCAGCCAGTGACGCCATGTTTTGAAAGTTGCGAGGGGGATTAATTTTCGTCAGAAAATCTACGTCCTTATAAATTTGGTCTAGGTTGGCTTGCACTATTCAATGTTTAGTGAGCTTAATATACAAACAGCCAAGCAATTGACCACAGGTTTTTCGTCAAAATAGATGAAGCTAAAACAATCTAGGATTTAACAGCGTCTCTATAGTGTTTCCAAGGAAATAATAACATACCAAAACAGGCACCGTCCTCTTTGTACATGTTTTTATGGTGCACTTTATGCGCTTTTCGCACTGCTCGGAAATAACGGTTATTGATATTGTCGAACCATTTTTTTCTGCGGTGAATCAAGACATCATGAACAAGGAAATAGACAAAACCATAAACCGCAATACCAAATCCGATGCCGATCATCACATCATTCTGATAAATGAAACCAAACATGATATTCAACCAAGACGGAATAGCAAAAATTAGAAAGAACAGATCGTTTTTTTGAAATGTATTTCCGGTTGGCTGATGATGATCCTCATGCAAATTCCAGAGAAAACCATGCATGATATACTTATGTGTAAACCAAGCCATAAACTCCATAAAAATGAAAGCCCCAATAAGTGATAATGCCAAAATCATAAAGCGAATTTATACTCTTTTTCAATCAGAAACAACAAGAATGATAAAATTATGTTCACTCTTCGCCCCCAAAATATGCCTGGGCGCGTTGGATAATAACATCTGTTTCTTGGTCTAATCCAAGATCTAGTGGCTCATATCCTTTATGGTAAAACCAAAAGCCGTCTCTTACTTCAAATTGTTCCATATGACTGAAGTTAAACGTGTCGGCAGGAAAGTAGACGTCAAAATCGTTTTCACCGTAGGTAATGATTTGTGTATTAACAGGGTAATTATACAAAGCAGCCAAAACGCCATTATATTTTTTACCAAAGCTTTCCGAACGATTTTTTGTCTTTGAATAAGCGACAAAATAAAACTGATCAGATGCTGCAACACTTAATGGTGACGCTTTTAAATACAACTCTTTTTTATCCGTTAATAAGTCAAAAGTATAAGTTGGTTTTAAGTCAAATTCCAATAACTCTTTTTCACCCATGTTGAGTTGGGTATTTAACTCAGAGAAAACAAAGGTGGCTGATTTTGATCCGGGATCGATGTAGATAAAATCAGCACCATATTCTTTAACGGTTTTATACTCTTGATCCGTTATTCCTGCAAAATAATCTTCTAAAGACGGACTTGGATAAAAGGATTGTTCAACCCAAATAGCTTTAGCAGCATCCCATTTTAGAAAATCAAACTGCTGAATGCTTGAATTCATCTGACTTAAAAAGGCATAAGACTCGCCTCCCATTTCAAATTCCATAAATTCGAGCATTCCTTTGCAGGTTCGATTATAGAGCGTGAAATAATTATCATGGACTTCAAATTGCGTCCAGTTTTCGGGAGTGCTATCTCCTAATATAAGCGATTTAGCTTCTTCAAGATCATAACAAAAGTCTGACCCGATTACAGCTTCATCTACCGCAAAAAAGTCCTGGATAATCTTCGGTTCATTTTCCAGTTTTAATTCATCGAGTTCAGCCTGAGAAGGGGCAATTTCAATAACATTACCCGTAGTTATTTCATTTTCCGTCTCGTTACCACAACTTGCAGCGAGCAAGACCAAAAAAATGGTGCATATATGACTTATTGCTTTTCTCATTTAATCACTCCTAATTCTTTACCGACTTTTTCAAAAGCATTGATGGCTTTATCTAAATGAGCTTTTGTATGTGCTGCAGAAAGTTGAACACGAATACGAGCTAAATCTTTTGGCACAACAGGGTAGAAGAATCCAATTGCGTATACACCCTCAGCCAATAAACGGTTTGCAAACTCTTGAGCAATTTTAGCATCGTATAACATAACCGGAACAATTGGCGAATCACCTTCTCTAATTTCCAAACCGATTCTTTTAATGCCTGCTTTAAAATAATTGGTATTTTCTTCTAATTGATCGCGAAGCTCTGTTGAATTGCTTAAAATGTCAAATACTGCATTTGAAGCTCCAACAATACTAGGCGCTAAAGAGTTTGAGAAAAGATAGGGGCGAGAGCGCTGACGAAGCATTTCAATGACTTCTTTTTTACCAGATGTAAAACCACCCATTGCTCCACCTAATGCTTTTCCTAACGTACCAGTTATGATATCAACACGTCCCATTACACCATTATGCTCATGAGTACCACGACCCGTTTTACCGATAAAACCAGTAGCGTGACAATCGTCGACCATGACCATCGCGTCATATTTTTCAGCTAAATCACAAATCTGATCTAATTTGGCAACATAACCATCCATTGAGAAAACACCATCTGTAACAATAATACGATTTCTATGTTCCTGCGCTGCCTTTAATTGCTCTTCTAGATCAGCCATGTCAGAGTTCTTATAACGATAGCGTGCTGCTTTACATAAACGAACACCGTCAATGATCGATGCGTGGTTTAATTCATCCGAAATTATTGCATCTTCTTTGGTAAATAGCGGTTCAAATACGCCGCCGTTTGCATCAAATGCTGCAGCGTATAGAATTGTGTCTTCCATTCCAAGAAAATCAGCGATCTTCTTTTCAAGCGTCTTATGAATATCTTGGGTTCCGCAAATAAAACGGACAGAGGACATTCCAAAACCATGCGTGTCAAGTGCTTTTTTTGCACCTTCAATGACACTAGGATGAGAGGACAACCCCAGATAGTTATTGGCACACATGATGACCACGTCATCTCCATTATCTAATTTTACTTCTGCACCTTGTGGTGAAACAATGATACGTTCTTCTTTATATAAACCCGCATCTTTGATAGATGCAAGCTCTTCCTGTAGTTGTTTTTCCAATTTTCCTATCATGGTCTTTTCCTTTGTGATGTTTGGCACAAAGATAATGATTCAGTTTAACTATTTTCGAATGATATTGTATTGATGGGGAGTAAAATGAGGCTTTCTGACTCAATATGATAAAGACAAAATAAACCAAACATGTATTTAATATGTTTAGATTAATGAAGACATGAAAAATTTAAAGTATTATTTATTAATGGGGCTGGGTGTGATCATGCCGACACTATCACACGCACAGGACGAAAAAGGTTATGGAGAAGTTTTTTTCGAAACTTTCGCTGGTTATGGATCTTATATCTGGAAAGAAATCACCTTTCAGGTAAATTGGTACGAAAATTATTTTTGGGGCCTGATTCTTCTGTCGCTGATTGTTTGGGGCCTCGAGATATTATTCCCTTGGCGCAAAAATCAGCCGATTTTTAGAAAAGATTTTTGGTTGGATGCGTTTTATATGTTTTTCAATTTCTACATCTTTAAGTTGGTCATATTTACAGCCTTCTCAAATTTGGTAGAAATGGGTGTTCAAGATTTGTTTGGCGGCAGTTTATCAAGTTTAGCAATTGTTGATATGAGTTCTTACCAGCTTTGGTTGCAATTGATAATCTTCTTTATTGCGCTTGATTTTATTCAGTGGTTTACCCATGTATTACTGCACCGCTTTAATTTCTTATGGCGTTTTCATAAAGTACATCACTCGGTTGAGCAAATGGGCTTTGCTGCTCACTTGCGTTTTCACTGGATGGAGAATGTTTTCTATACACCTATGAAATATATCATGTTGATGCTGATAGGTGGTTTTGTTCCGGAAATGGCTTACCTAGTTTACTTTACTACTATCGCCATCGGACATTTAAATCATGCTAATTTAAATTGGTCTTACGGCCCTTTAAAATATATTTTTAACAATCCTAAAATGCATATCTGGCATCATGCTGAAGAGCTACCAGAAGATCGTCGTCATGGGGTTAATTTTGGAATCTCATTGAGTATCTGGGATTATATATTCAGAACAAATTATATCCCATCAGAAGGAAGGGATATAAAGTTAGGCTTCAATAATGTCGCTAAATTTCCTAAAACCTTTTTTGGACAGTTATTTTACGGTTTTGGAAAAGGACCTGACGAGTAGTAGAGAAGTCAAAAAAATTCTAAAACACCCTGTTGATCTGTGATCAGCAGGGTGTTTTTTTGTTGTAAGACGTGTAGTTTCTTGATGAATCGTTAGCCCAAATGATAATCTGTTTCTTTTGTCCTCATCTAAATTTCTATCCCGTGCCTTTACCTTTGGCCAATTGGTTCGATTAATTGAGCCTGCGATTTACAAAGAGTGGATTGATGAATGTCGATTTAATTCATTTGCGATATAATGCAGTTGATCAATCAATCTAGTTCGTCAGAACAAGATCTTACATATCTTATTAACAACTGAGTTGACGCATTGAGTTCCATCGCGTATCGGCTTTCATTTGAACCCGGTGTTTTTACTGTTTCAAACAGATACAATTACACATGAAGATCCATGGGATGGCAGAAAATATAAGGCATAAAAAAACCGCCAGTTTCTGACTGGCGGTTTTATATGTAATCTTATTCTAAGACTATTGCTTTACAATCTGAATGAAGTTTGTTTTTTCGTTAGCGTTAACCTGAACGATATACGTTCCGTTTGCTAATTCCTCCATTGAGATAATTGCGTTATCATAACCATTACCAGTCATGATTTCTTCACCAAGCATATTTACTACAACGTAGTTAAATGTTCCGTTATAAGAAATAGTCACTTGATCATTTGTAGGGTTAGGATATGCTGTAATTCCATTTTGCTCACTTTCACCAATACCGATGAAACGCATAAGCGTGAATGACTCTTCACCTGAGCATAATCCTGGCTCAGTTGTGATATCATCAATTGTTACTGTATAAATAACACCTGAAGTTAATCCGTCAACATCTTCCGTAGTTGGACCATGAGACCATGAGTAAATGTAATCTCCAGAACCACCAGCAGCAGTAATGTCAATAGCACCATCATAACCATAATACTCATCCGTTACAACTGAAGAAGCGACATACGGACGCTCTATAGCAGTTACAACGATTTCGTCATCATCAGTACATCCATTCATGTCTGTACCAGTCACCGTATAAGTAGTTTCTCCGGCAACAGCAGGGAAAGCTTCACCATCGGTTACAGCAGGATCCCACTCGTATGTCATAGCACCAGATCCCATTAATGTGATGTCATCTTCTGAACATACTGTGAAGTCATCACCTGCATCAACAATCGGTGTAGGCAATACATCTACGAATACAAAAGCGGTATCAGTACAACCGTCATCAGAGAAACCTACAACCATGTGTGCAAATGTTCCTGCAGCAGCTGGTGTTACTGGCTCACCGTCCTCAATTAAAGCGCCCCATTCGAAAGTTACAGCACCATCACCACTACCAGTTAATACATATGATTCACCTAAACAAACTTGCTCAGGAGTAGCAGTTCCTTCAACATCCGGTTGAGGAGCACTAACTAAAGTGATTTCAGCATCTGGTCCTGCGCAACCAAGGTAAGATCCAGAGACTGTATAAGTAACAGATCCATCTGCAGCAGGGAAAGCAACACTATCTTCAGGAGTAGATCCATCAGTAGCAGTCCAAGTATAAATTTCTTCATCATCAACAGCCATACCGCCCTCACCCCAAAGAGTGATAAAAGCTCCTTCACAAGCAGAAGGTAAGCTAGAGTTCGCGGTAATTTCAGGCACTTCAGAAGCATATACAGTAACTGCATATGGGCAATCATCAGGGCTAGTAGAAGTAGCAGTAACAGTAGTTGCTCCTAAAACTGGTGTGAACGGAACTCCGTTTATAACACCCATATCCCAAGTTATTGTTCCTCCTGTTGGAGAAGTACCCGTAATTGTGATTTCTTCGCCAATACATACACCTATATCAGTTATAGAAACTGTAAGAGGCTCACATAATTGCGTAATCGTTACATACCCATGGCCTGTATTGGCAACAACATTTGTTTGGACGATTCCGCCGTTGTATGATCCACCGCCACCAGGGCTAATTTCACAACCACGTCCACCGCCGCCGCCAGAAAATCCGCCGCCGCCGCCGCCGTTCATATTGTCGGAACCTCCGCCGCCACCGCCGCCGAAGCCACCGTCACCACCTTCATCAAATCCATCATTCCATCTTACTCCACCTAATCCATTTTCAAGTGCTCTACGACCTCCTTGAGCGCCGCTACTACCCGGTAAGTAATTGTATGTACTGAATTGGTTTCCACCTGTACCGTTGGTCAACCAACCAGCACCAGCACCAGCCCACCAGCTGCAAGATCCAGTGTTGTTTCGCCCTCCGTTTCCGTCCAGCCCACCGTTGGATAAACCTTGAGTAGGATTACCATCATCGGCAATTGTTGCATCTTTTAACGCATAACCACCAGGAGAAGCTCCTGCACCACCGCCACCAGCAGCCATTAATGGTAAAGCATCATCAGTTGGGTCCCAAACAAAAGAACCACCACCACCACCAGGAGCTGCATTGTCTTCAGAGAATCCACCCCCAGTTTGCGAAGGGTCACCTTCTTGACCTACTAAAATGTAGAGTACTTGTCCTTCGGTAAAATCGAATGTACCAGTAATAACAGCACCTAGACCACCATCTTCAGGATCAACCGTATAGGCATGATATCCTCCTTGAGCACCAGCTACTTCAATTTCATAATCACCAGTTGCAGGAACCGTCCATTCTTGAATACCTTGAGTGGTCATGTTTAAGAATGCCGGATCAGATGCCCAAGTTGCACCCATACCCGTGTACTCAGCAACAACGGCACCTAGTGTTGGTCCCGTTCTTCCTTCTGCGCCACCATTTGTAAATGTGTGCGTGTCAAAAGGGTAAAGTTGCGCAAGAGCATCGTTGGATATCATAGCAGATCCAAAGATCGCTAAAGCCACCAATAAGCTTTTGCGTAGTTTGTAGTAATGTTTCATATCTTCAAGAAAAAAATTTCGATGAAGGTAGAAAAAATATTGCTAAGATAAAAGTTGAATGTCTTTTTCTTGTTGATTATCCTGTATATAGGGCCTATTAAACACAATATTCTGCTGTTTTATCGTGAAACATGGTTGAGGATATGTTAGTCATTAATAGCACATAAATACTGGTTAATAAAGGGGATTTGAACGCATTTAGCGTAAGGTGTTGGGTATAGAAAGAGCCATGGTAATCTGACTCGTTTGAAATTAAACAATAAACGCCCTATCCGTTAAAAAAACAAACAAATAGTCAATTCCCTACAAAGTCAATCAATAAATTTTGCACCTCATTAAATCGATTCAGAGGTGTGTTTGCAGCAGTGTCATATATGTCATGATAATTGCTCACCGTACCCATTGAATAAATAAAGAATGCGGGGACACCCATTTGGGAGAAAAAAAAGTGATCTGAATTGGCTGTTGGCCCTCGTTTTTTGATTAAGGGTAAATATTGTTTTTCTTCATTAATTTTAACAAATCGATTAAAGGCTCTTTTGTGAACGGTTCCGTTTACCAGTGTAATTCCTTTGCTGGCTCCGCCCATAATATCCACATTCAAAACAAATTTTATACGCTTTAATTTCAACCAAGGGTTATTAACAAAATACCGGGACCCAACTAATCCAGCTTCTTCACCACTAAAGAAGCAAAATACAATTGAGTATTTCGGCGGGTTTTCGGCGTAATACTTAGCTAAAGACAGCAGCATGGCAACTCCGCTGGCGTTGTCGTTGGCACCGGGAAAGTAAGCGCCGCTCCCCATTCTTCCTAAATGATCATAATGAGCAGAGAAAACAATCTGTTTTCTTTTTCGTTTACCCGGAATATAGGCGATGATATTTTTCGTTTTGTGCTTTTTGACATAATTGTTCTCAATGTCTAGCTCAATGGATGATCCTCCATTAAAATCTTCAGCGTTAATGGTAATCATCGGAAATTTTGCCTCAGCTCGACCAACGCTGAACATCTGTTTGTTTTTTTCGATCCATACCACTGGCGAAATCTGCATCGACTGTACAGCATAATCTTTTAATTTACTGAGTAACTCTTTGTCCTTGAGGTCTACAAAATTAAATACAGGAATTGCTCCATTTTCATTAATCGTTTTAATGGCATTCGGTTGACTCAAAATTTCCTCAACATTAGCGGGATTTATTTCTTTAATTCGCCAACTGCCTTTAGCACTTCCTGACATAGAATTAACCAGGTAATTCCCACCAGGGTTTAAAGTGTCTTGATCAATAACGACCAACATGCGCCCAGGAAAAGTATTGACGTTTAAAGTATAGTGTTGTTCGAACTCACGACCTTCCAGCGGGACAAGTCCAATGTCTTTTAATTCGCG
>Ga0181563_10000402_pt1 | contig 40850 bp, 40 predicted proteins | sample 011ome_25_FD_133759 | JGI IMG/M metagenome (GOLD analysis project Ga0181563, IMG submission 133759) | Coastal salt marsh microbial communities from the Groves Creek Marsh, Skidaway Island, Georgia - 011512CT metaG (megahit assembly) | ecosystem: Environmental > Aquatic > Marine > Intertidal...
TAATGGCTGGTCTGGATTGACATTCAGTAACTGGCTTACTTGGTCCACATCCATCACATTAGGCAGTTGCTTTTTACCTTTTGGTGCACGTACATCTACAGCTGGGTTATTAGCTAGGATACCCTCCTTCAAACAATAATTATAAAAGCTTCTAAGTGATGATAATTGTCGCTGCAAACTAGTGCTGACTAGACCCTGTCTGTGACGATAAGCAATAAAGGCTCTAACCTGATCGTTAGTTGCATTGGTAATACTGGATTTTTTTGTTAATGAGTTAGCCAACAAAAAATCTTGAAATATTTTCAAGTCACGTTGGTAATTATCAATAGTTTTCTGTGAGTAACGCTTAATCGTCTTGAGATATTGAAGGAAATCAGTGAGATGATTGCTAGACATAAACAACAATCAAAATTTGATTAACTATCTTGCATGAAATATCGACTCAGCTTACAACTCAATAAATCAGCCAAGTGTTCAAGAAATATGGTTCCCATACCTTTGTTAAAACGTGTTTTATCGGTACTGCCAAATATTAAAATGCCGAAGTTTTTTCTTTTTTGAGGAGTCGGTTGTTGTGATTTTTTACCCTCCGCTGAATTCCCCAGTGGCACTGCAACCGCAGATTGAATGGAAGACTGTTGAGAAAAAAATTGCCCCGCCAGCGATGTGGAAAAAACGCACTCAATCTGATTATTAGCTAATAAAGATTGACACACATCGAGTGACATATCTTCATCAGAGAGTTTATTCTGGTCTGGCATATTGACAGATGCAGGCCATCGATTGAAAACCATACAAACATCAAGCGATGAGAATTCATCAGTCAAGATATCATTGATATGGTCCACAACATACTCGTCATTTTCAATTTCAAGCAAGCGCAATGTAATACGTTGAGATTTTTTTTGCAGCTCCTCATTCTCATGAGCCAGGCGCAACAGATTAAGCAGGTTTTTCTCTAAATCATCATTCTTTTTACGCAAAGCTTGAACTTGACGTTCTAACAATGAGGTTGCGACACCTGAATCATGTTTCAAAGCAAGCTCACTCAACACTTCAGTGTTTTTTTGGAAAAAATCTGGATGATCCAAAAGATATTTTTTTACCTCTTGCACATTCACAGTAATATCATCTTCTTGTTGCAATGTGTTATCTGATGAACTTGTCATATTTCAACACTCCCTTCAAAGCTGACCTGTGTAGGCCCAGTCATAAATAAACGCTGTCTGTCTGAATCACTATGTATGATTAGCTTACCACCCTGCATATTTACATCAACTGTAGCATTTAAACCTCTGTACTTTTGCCCGACGGCGACAGCCGCACAGGCACCAGAACCACTAGCTAACGTCTCACCCGCTCCGCGCTCAAATATCCGTTGAGCAATGGTATTAGCATCCACCACCTGAACAAATTGAACATTAGCTCGGTTCGGGAAGCGCGCATCATGTTCAAGATGGTAGCCAATTTCTTTAACTGCCACTCGATCAACATCATCAACAAAAATAACTGCATGAGGATTACCCATAGAAACGACATAAAACTCCACCTTGTGATCACCCACTACTGCTTCATGTAGATCCTTCATTGGCGCCACAAAAGGTATTTTTTCATAATCAAAAATTGGCGCCCCCATTTCAACTTTAACCAATGAGTCATCGATAATCTCTAACTGAAAAATTCCTGCGAGCGTCTCTACTATAATGTGATCTTTATCAGTTAATCCCTGTCGTCTGACAAACTGCGCAAAACAACGCGCACCATTTCCACACTGCTCTACTTCTGAACCATCATGATTGAAAATTCTGTATCTAAAATCCACGCCTTCAATTGGAGTTGGCTCCACTATTAACAACTGATCACAACCCACTCCTAAGTGTCTATCTGATAGACGCACGACATCCTCTGAAGATATCGTCAGCTCTTGTGATACACCATCAAGCATAATGAAGTCATTACCCAATCCATGCATTTTTAAGAAATTAATTTTCACGTCTCGTTAATCTCACTGATAGCATAGTATTTATGATTCGACGGGTAGTAAGCTCTCATGCTTCCACAAATCGGTCAATGCTTCACGACGTCTAATTAAATGAACATTGTCTCCATCAATCAGTAACTCACAAGGCTTTTGACGCGAGTTATAATTACTCGCCATGGTCATGGCATACGCTCCAGCTGACATGACTGCCAGATGATCACCCGTACTCAATTCAGGCAGTGTGCGTGCCTTGGCCAAAAAATCACCGCTCTCACATACGGGGCCAACCACATCATATTGTTGAAACTGTTTGGTGGTATCTTGTTTAAGTGGTAATACAGTATGCCAAGCCTGATAAAGAGCAGGTCTGATTAAATCATTCATTGCAGCATCGACCATGGCAAAACGATTCACCTCAATATCCTTAATGTATTCCACGCGTGTAATTAATGCGCCTGAATTCGCTACCAAAGAGCGTCCAGGCTCAAGCACTAATTCATAATCCTTATCAGCAAATAAGGGTAATATTTTTTCAGCAAAGTCTCCGTAACTAGGTGGAGCCTCCTGATCATAAGTAACTCCAAAGCCACCACCCAAGTCAATATGTTTTAGCTTAATACCCATGGCTTCAAGCTGGGCGACAAATTCAAACACATGAATAGCCGCCTCCTGATATGGATCAGTATCAGTGATCTGACTTCCTATATGGCAATCCACACCTACTGCTTCAACCCATGGATTGTCTTTAATAGATGCGTACAAACTCAGAGCCAGGTCACTAGCGACACCGAATTTACTCTCTTTCAAACCAGTAGAAATATATGGATGAGTGTGTGGATTAACGTCAGGATTAATGCGTAAAGACACTCTGGCGGGCATTTTCATTTCAGCCGCAATGGCACTAACACGCGATAATTCAAAAGCTGATTCAATATTAATGCAAGCTATTTGATGGTATATCGCCGCACGTATTTCATCATCTCTTTTAGCCACCCCTGAAAACATCACCTTGCTAGCCTCCCCACCCGCAGCTAGCACACGTTCCAACTCTCCTACTGAGACAATGTCAAAACCTGCCCCCCACTCAGCCAGTAATTGTAATACTGCTATATTAGAGTTGGCCTTTACCGCATAACAAGGAAGAAACTTATGCTGCAAGAAGGCATCATTAAGACTATCCCATTGTTGCTTGATTGCGGATTTAGAGTAAACGTAACATGGCGTGCCAAACTGTGTCGCTAAAGCTGTCAATGACACATCTTCAACATATAATTCACATTGACGATATTCAAATCCGGTAAATTGCTTCATATATTCTTATTATAGTCTTATAAAATGTTATGATTAAGTGCGTTTGAGAATCTATGAATCTGACTGTTCAGCAGCAGGAGTTTTCTTTTCATTCTCTGGGACATAAAGATCCCCTGACTGTCCACAGCCGCTGACAAGCAGAACGACAGCGATTAACATCAATATTGGCAATTGTTTATTCAAAATAATCATCCTGATGGTTGTTTGATAACTGGCCATACAGTTAGTATTCACACTGTACTGCAACATCGTCAACCTCATTATAACCACCTATCACTGCGAGTGACACAAGTGCATAAACTAGATTACCTAGAAATACACCCCAGTGAGGATGCTGATGCTTTGGTCATATGGCTACATGGTCTAGGCGCCAATGGCTATGACTTTAAAGCAGTGGTAGAACAACTGGAATTACCAACAGGAATCAAAATACACTTCGTACTGCCTCATGCACCTATATTGCCTGTAACTATCAATCAAGGCATGCCCATGAATGCTTGGTATGACATTTATTCTTTGGAAGATAACTCCAAAGAAGACGAACGGGGAATTCTTTGCGCCATGCAATCCATCGAACATTTGATTGCAGAAAATTTTTCTCATATTCCCGCTCAACGAATAATCATAGCCGGATTTTCTCAAGGCGGGGCTGTAGCACTGCATACCTACCTGCATAGCGATACTGCAATCGGCGGTGTCATCGCCTTGTCGACCTACCTACCCTTAAGTCATCTTTGCAAGCAATATGACTCATCCAACAACACACGCAAATATATTTTTATGGCACATGGGGAGTCTGATGAGATTTTAACACTTGATGTTGCGCATCGATCACGAGCAGCACTAGAAGCAATTGGCGCTGAAATAGAATGGCATCAATATCCTATGGCGCACAATTTATGCACTCAAGAAGTAGCCGACCTCAATCAGTGGTTGATTAAACGCTTGTCGACTTAAGCGCTGCACGTGCAGCTTGTATTTGTTGTTTAACTTGCTGTGGGCTGGTTCCACCTGTGACATTTTTCGAACTGGCTGAACCCTGTGCCTCCAACACCGCATAGACATCATCACTGATTGCAGTCGAAAGTGACTGATACTGTGCAAGATCTAACTGCGCCAATTCTTTTCCTGCATCGATAGCTATACGAACTGCGCGCCCAACCACTTCATGCGCATCTCTGAAAGCCACACCTTTGGATACTAAATAATCCGCAAGGTCAGTAGCTGTTGCGTAACCTTTGGTGACGGCCATGGTGAGTTGCTCATGGTTAAACTGCACATGTGGCACCATGTCAGCATAAACACGTAAACATCCTAATACAGTATCTATGGTATCAAACAGTGGCTCCTTATCCTCTTGATTATCTTTATTGTAAGCCAACACCTGTGACTTCATCAGAGTGAGCATAGACATCAGATGTCCAAAAACACGCCCACTTTTTCCACGCACTAATTCTGGCACATCAGGATTCTTTTTCTGCGGCATGATAGAAGAACCGGTACAAAAACTATCAGGCAATTCAATGAATTCAAATTGCTGAGAAGCCCATAACACTAACTCCTCTGACATGCGTGACATATGCATGAGCAAGATAGATGCAAAAGAACAAAACTCAATAGCAAAGTCTCGATCACTCACCGCATCTAATGAATTGCGAGAAACAGCATCAAAACCCAATTGATCAGCAACATAGTCACGATCTAATGGGAACGGGGTCCCTGCCAATGCTGCTGACCCCAATGGCAGTGTATTAAGCCGCGCTCGGCAATCCTGCAAACGTGATCTATCTCGAGTCAACATCTCATACCACGCCATCATATGATGTCCTACGGTGATTACCTGCGCCACTTGCAGATGTGTGAATCCTGGCATTAAGGTGGCCGCTTCTCGTTCAGCTACAGCTAATATTGCAGTTTGAAAACGCAGCAATTCTTGATCAATCAGATCACACTGCGCGCGCATATAGAGACGAATATCTGTCGCCACTTGGTCATTACGCGAGCGACCTGTATGCAGTTTCTTACCGGGTTCACCGATTTTTTCGACCAAACGTGACTCTATGTTCATGTGCACATCTTCAAGGTCCACACGCCATTCAAAATCCCCAGCCTCAATTTCCTGCTTAATTTCATCCAAAGCCGACACAATGGCATCACATTCATCCGCACTCAAAATATTGATTCTTGCCAACATACGCGCATGCGCCTGCGAACCGGCAATATCTTGCGCATACATTCGCTGATCAAAGCCTACCGACGCGGTAAATTCTTCCACAAAAGCGTCTGTGGACTCAGTAAAACGACCGCCCCAGGGTTTATTTTTCGATTCTTTGTTAGACATATATATAGGCTTGTTTGAGATACATCGGAATATAGCCTCTATGGCGCTATACTGTAAACCAAACCTGACTAATTTAGCCATGTTATTAAAATTTAAAAAACGGCAAACCACGCCTCAAGCAGAAATCGTCGCGCTGGATATGGAAACTAATAATGCCGGCCGTAGCCATATCTGCGCACGAGTGCGCGGCAATTTAGAATTAATTGCACTTGATCATATCGCTTATTTTTTAGCCGACCAAAAATACATCACTGTGCGTCATAAAAACGGAGAGGTATTAATCGAAGATGCACTAAAAAACCTCGAAGTAGAATTTTCCTCGCGCTTTTTACGCATGCATAGAAATGCTCTGGTAAATACCAATTTTATCAGCGGAATGGAAAAACAGCCTGATGCACGTTTTGTGGTCACCTTCAGGGGTCTCGATGATAAACTTGAAATTAGTCGTCGTCATGTGGCGGAGGTTAGGAAGTTTCTCAAGGTAAAATAGACTTCAGCCCTGTATACTTCATACAATCTATTAGATTTTGACACGCATACTTTTTTATTCTGACATTAACATTAGGCCAAACTCTTGACGCGCATAACTATCGCCACACGTGAAAGTCAGCTTGCACTATGGCAGGCTCACGAAGTCTCACGTTTACTCACACTTCATCACCCAGAACTAGACATCGAGATCCTCGGTATGACAACTCAGGGTGATCGTTTTTTACAGGCCTCACTGGCCAAGGCTGGCGGCAAAGGTTTGTTTGTCAAAGAACTGGAACAATGTTTGATCGATGAACGGGCGGATATCGCCGTGCACTCCATGAAAGATGTTCCCTTCGAACTCCCCTCTGGGTTACATATCAGTACTATTTTGGAACGAGAGGATCCACGTGATGCATTCGTCTCCAATGACTACTCTAGCCTCGAGGCATTACCTGAAAACGCAGTGGTGGGTACATCTAGTACGCGTCGGGAATGTCAGATACGCGCCCTGCGACCTGACTGCAATATTCGCCCTCTGCGCGGCAATGTGAATACACGCTTAGCGAAGCTCGATGAAGGTCAATATGACGCCATTATACTGGCCAGCGCTGGTCTTAAACGGCTGGGATTTGCTGACAGAATCAGTCACACCCTAGACACGAATATCTGCCTGCCCGCTATCGGACAAGGTGCAATTGGTATCGAGTGTCGCCAACAAGATGCAAACACGCAAGCCTTGTTACAACCTTTACACCACGAAATTACAGCACTATCTGTCTATGCCGAACGAAAAATTAGCACCGCATTATCGGCTAACTGTCATTTACCCATTGCTGCCCACGCCACTCAATTTGATCAAACCCTCACCTTACGCGCACTTGTCGGCTCTTTAGACGGCCAACAGATGCTTCGGGCTGAACTCACAGGAGAACTCAGTGCTATGCCAACTATTAGCCAAACTGTCGCTGATGACTTAATTGCTCAAGGGGCGTTAGAATTGATGGCAAGTATGAATGACAGTCATTCCTAGGCCCATTTTAGACCTCATGAAGCCTGATGATCTCAACGTCATTATTACTCGGCCCCGACACCAAAATTCTGTGCTCGCCGAAAAGTGTCGTCTACTAGGTATTCGCTGTCATTGTTTTCCGTGTATCGAGATTTCACCCATAAGCTCAAAATCAGTGCATAGGCAGCTCGAACATGCTCTTGATGACTATGATTTTATTTGCTTCACTAGCCCCAATGCTGTGACTCATGGCCTCAATAGTCTTCCTCAATTGAAGCACCTACCTGCGCACACTCGCGTCGCGGCTGTAGGCGAATCCTCTGCTCGTGCATTGCGCAGCCATGGTTTCAACACCATTATCACCCCTACCACTACCACTGATACTGAAGGGTTATTGGCCGCACTAGAGCAATATCCACTGACTGGCAAAAAAGCCCTCATCATTAAAGGGATGGGAGGACGTGAACTCCTCAAACAAGTGCTACAAAATAAATGCTGTCTGGTCAACACTTGTGAAGTGTATCAGCGTGTTCTACCCTCAAGTAACAGTCCATTACCTGAACACATTGATGCGATTTTATTCACCAGCAGTGAAAGCGCTGAAAATTTTGTGCGGTTAAATCATTTACAGGAAAACGCTTGGCTACTTGATTGTCAAACCATTGTCGGACACCCTAAAATTTCTGAAAAAGTATCATCTCTAGGATTCAAAAAAGCTCCTATAATAGCGGCAAGTCCTACTGATGGAGATATGTACCAAGCGATCTTAACTTGGCTAGTAAAAAGTGCTTGAATCAAAAATTATTTCACCTGTCACTAGCACTCATTAAGCCACCTGATAGAGGCAACTTGTTATCCATGAGTTTAACCTCATAATAACTACATCCGAGATACTCAATGACAGAAAAAAGTGAAAATATCACTGCAACACAATCCAACACTGGCTCAAAGGCAGAGCCTGAGACGAATGCTGGCAACAGTGCTGAGAACAATTTAGAAACAGGCTCCAATAAAATCACAAAAAACAATGCGCAAATACAACCATCTCAATCCTCCAACTCAACACATAGTTGGCGTGTGATGCGTGTGCTTATCATCACCAGCATTATTTTTCTTATCGTGATAATTATTAGCGGCATTGTCGCCGTGCGCTATCAACAGCAAACTAATCATAGTTTAATGACCTCTTTCGCTGATCTTAATAACAGAATCAACAATCTTAAACACGATGAAAAGATTGACGATCTATCCACGGCCATTAAGCAAACCTTCGATGAACACCAAATATCATATAAAAATTTATCTACCCAAATAAAACAACTACAACAGCAACAGAGTGAACTGAGCGCACAAGCTGAACTAACACAACAACATTTACGAGGAGACGCACACTATTGGATACAACATGAGGTGATGCATTTATTACGTATGGCAAGTCACCGACTTGCTCTTTCACATGACGCCCCAGGTGCAATAGCGGCACTGCAAACTGCTGAAGCTCGAATTACTGAGCTCAATAATCCAGCGCTATTGAGCATTACAAAATCCATCCAGCAACAGGTAAAGATACTGTCACAATTGACTGTATTGGATACAAGCAACTTACATATGAAAATTGACGCCATCAGAAATGAATTAAGGGTAGCGCTAATTGATGCTCCGTCTCACAATCATGAAAGATCAACTCCAAATAATGAAATTTCGACACAGAAGCACGCATCAGCTGATATCTCTGGGCAAACCACAGCAGAACAAGCATTGAATGCAAGCCAATCATTTTTAGTCAAACTGATAGAATCGGCTAAAGCATTATTTAATGACTCAGTGCAAGTTACTCATGGCACACAAGACTCTGCAGAATTTTTAAAACAGCAAAATAATCGACGCACCTATGAAGTGGTCAACATTCATTTATTAGAAGCTCAACATGCTATCGTTCAACGTGATAACAGAACATACAAAAAACATCTGGATGCTGCTATGCAGGAAATTAATACTCACTCAGGATTTCAACATCAGGCATCTATTAGCCAAAACATTCAAACTTTAAGCGAGATAAACTTAACTCCACAGCTACCTGATATCAGTCAGCCTCGAGAACTTCTTGCTGAAAAGATTGCCCAAAGCAAGGTTTCAAAATGACTAAAAAAATCTCTTTAGTTTTATTCGGCGGACTGATGATTACCTTAATGGCTATGTTTGTCATGAGGGAACAAGGTGTTGCCGTGTTCAGCTATGGTGAAATAACTTGGGAACTGTCGCTAACTCATTTCTATTTCGCTGCCATTGCAGTTTTTATTCTGTTGTATTGGTTGTTTAGATTTATCGGAAAAATTTTACGCCTACCAACACAATTAAAACTTCAAAAACAACAAAAGACTCGTTTAGAAATATTGAATGCATTAGATAACACATTGATTCATGCAGCCCTACATGATTGGGACAGTGCTATTAAAACCAGCACACGGCATATCAAAGATAGCCCGATAAAAAAAGGACAACATAGTTACACGGCATACTGTGCTAATGAAATAGGCCATATTGATATGCGCACCACACATGTCAATCAGCTACGAGCTATAGAAGGAGGCGCCAGTGCTGCCAATTTGTTAGAAGCTGGATTTATGCTGCAAGATAAAAAACCTGAAAAAGCATTGAGCTTGCTAGAGGATGAATCCATAGAAGATGTATCAGTGCTCAACTACTATTGTCAGGCTTTTTTACAAATCAAAGATACCCAAGCAATCGAACACACCTTACCAAAATTATTTTTACGCACGCAAAAGCAACCTCAAAAATATCAAGCCATACAAAATACCTGCTATCAGTGCTTGCATTATTTGATAGAAACCTATCATGTAAAAACACAAGCTGAGTCATTAGCAGAACTATGGAAAACTTATAATAAAATTATACAAATTCAACCATCGTTATTAGAACAATTTGTTCACAGACTCAATCAGCATAAACAAGATGTACTGGCAGAGCAGATTATTGTAAGTTCATTACAACAAAACTGGAATGAACGGTTGGTACAAACCTTTGGCCTGCTTCAATTAGATAATGTTGAACAACGAATAAAAATAGCCCAACAGTGGTCAATTGAACATAAAGACAGCGCTAGTTTACTTTTAACCTTAGGACGTCTACATAAACAACTAAAGCATTGGGGGCAAGCAAAGAATTACTTGGAATCTAGTTTAAGTCGACAACCATTAGTAGCCACATATGCCGAGCTAACTGATCTTCATGAACAATTGAATGAAGTCGCTGACGCTCATCGCTGCGCAAAGAAAGGCTTATATTTAGCCACTCATGATTAATCATTAGCTAATCTTTTTCTTAACCATAAATTATTTGTATGAATATCATTATTGGATGTGGTTATCTAGGACGTGAGCTTTGTGAGCTATTACCTGAACACAATGCACAAGCTTTATGCTGTGTAGTGAGCTCCCAAGCAAGTGCTGAGCAATTATCAGCGCGCGGATTGCCAGCACAACGCCTGAATCTAGATGAATTATGCAGTGATTTTGAATGGCCACAATTAACACACAGTAATATATATTTTTTTGCACCACCGAGTACTACTGACAAAAACGATCAGCGTATGCGAGCATTCTTAACTTTATGCCAACATCATACGCCACGACGAATCGTTTATATCAGCACTTCCGGCGTCTACGGAGATTGTCAAGGTGACTGGGTAGATGAGGACAGCCCCTGTCAACCACTTACAATTCGCGCTCAACGTCGCTACGATGCTGAACAAGCGCTAATAAATTTTTGTCAACGCATGACCTGTGAATACATGATACTAAGGGTGGGTGGAATTTATGGTCCTGAACGATTACCGCTCGCCCGATTACAGAGCATTAAAGTCATTGATCCACAACAAGCGCCCTATAGCAACCGTATTCATATTTCTGATTTAGCCCAAGTTTGTCTCAAGGCCATGCAAGCATCAACTTATAACCAAATATTCAATGTCGCGGATAATGCACCTACTTCAATGAGTGATTATTTTATCAAACTAGCTCAATTTGCTGGCGTAACCGCACCTGAATGTGTCGCACTAGTGGATGCTTCACGAGAATTAAGTCCAGCGATGTTGTCTTTCATTAACGAATCAAGACGTATGCGTACAACTAAAATGACTGATATTCTTGGTGTTAAGCTCAATTTCCCCGATTTAAACAGCGGTTTGACAGATTGCTTTGAGAAACTAAATACACCATAATTTAAATACAATTAAGTCACAAAGTTGCAAAACAATATCGAAGCATCATAAATAATCACAGGGCAACTCACTAATTACTGCCTGGCATAAGCACAATTAGTTAAGTGACTTGAATAAAGATACTGTGATTATTCCTTAGGATTATGCACTGGGGTTATACAAACATACAGCGACTAAATTATAATCACAGAGGTAAGATCACAACACACATGTTAAAACATATTGCTTTAAGTTTTACTTACCTGTTCTTAATCTGGATATTATTATCAGGTTACTTCAAGTCCAACCTGATTATTCTAGGATTACTATCGTGCACTTTGGTCACGATTCTAAGCGTTGCCTACAAGGTTTACAGCCCACATCAACATCGCCTGAGGATTAACCTTCGCTTACCGTTTTATCTACCATGGCTATTATTAGAAATTATCAAGTCTAATTTACATGTGGCACGTTGCATTCTCACAAATGACATTCAGCCGCAAACGCTGCGCATCAAACCAAAACAAAAAACTGATGCAGGCCTAGCTGTCCATGCCAATAGCATTACTCTAACTCCAGGCACCATCAGTGTAGATTATTCATCTAAACAATTACTAGTCCACGCCCTCACTCATCATACTGCCGAAGGTATTAAAGGCGACGAGATGAATATTAAAGTAGCTACATTAGAGGGCATCAAAGAATGATGACTGGCGCACTCATTGCTATGATGATTGTCATGTTGATGCTAATCATACGCGCCTGCTTGGGGCCAACTTTATATGATCGTATTTTAGCAATTAATACTTTCGGTACCGTCACAGTTTTAACACTTGCCATACTTGGCTTTTTCATGGGCCGACCAGACTTTCTTGATATCGCCCTTCTCTATGCGTTGATCAACTTCATTGGCACTATTGCAGTATTAAAAATTTATCGCTTTGGTAACTTAGGCGGTCAAGATGGCCCTATAGAAGATTCAAACGATAATCCAGTGCATTCTCAACCCTCTCACTCTAACAATAAAGGAGGGTAACTCTTGGCCCAAGATTATCTCAGCATTGCTCTAATATTTAGCGGTAGCGTGCTCTGTCTCATCGGCGCATTTGGCATCATCAAAATGCCCGACTTTATTACTCGCGTACACGCATCCAGTTTAATTGATAGTTTAGGTGCTGTGTTGATACTCTCAGGCCTCGCCGTATACTCTGGCATAACCTTTGTGACTATAAAACTGATGATTATTTTAGCCCTACTCTTCGTGACAGGTCCCACGGCGATTCACGCCTTAGTTAACACTGCTATGCATGACGACATAAACCACATACAAGCAAAAGATCAAAAGGACTCATCATCGAACATTTAGTCCCCATTTTCTTCCTTAGCCTGCTTGCCATCACTGCGATTGCAATTATCAATATGCGCAATATTTTTTCAGTGATCATCATGGGCGGTATGTATAGCCTGATCTCAGCCATATTGTTTGTGGTACTTGATGCTGTCGATGTCGCTTTCACCGAAGCAGCGGTCGGTGCAGGCATTTCCACTGTTTTATTTCTGAGTGCTTTTTCAATTACTGGCAAACATCACGAATTGAAACGAAAAAGTCATCTACCTGCACTGTTGATCGTATTAACTACAGGGGCCGCATTGATTTATTCCACTCTTGATATGCCCGCTTTCAGTGATCCACAAGCCCCTATCCATCAACACGTAGCCCCACATTACATAGAAGAAAGTTATGCAGAAATTGGCGTGCCAAATTTAGTCACCTCGGTACTCGCCAGTTATCGCAGCTTTGATACCCTAGGTGAGGTCACCGTGGTATTCACCGCCTTAATTGCTGTCCTGCTGTTATTAGGAGCTATCCGAGAGAATGAGGAATAGTTCATGAAAAAAAATCCCATCCTACGTGAAACCAGCCATCTACTGATTCCTGCTATTTTACTATTCGCTTTATATGTCCAGTTTCATGGTGACTATGGTCCCGGCGGCGGTTTTCAGGCAGGTGTTATTTTTGCTAGTGCGATTATTCTTTATGCGTTGTTACATGGTGTAAAGAGAGCTGAACAAGTAGTCTCATTAAACTTGGCTAAGACTTGTGCTGCCTGCGGTTTACTTCTCTATGCGGGTGTAGGTGTTTTTGGCATTCTATGGGGAGGGAACTATTTAGACTTTAATGTACTTGCACATGATCCCATTCATGGACAGCATTGGGGAATTTTACTTATTGAGTTGGGTGTAGGTCTGACAGTAGCCAGTGTCGTACTTGCAATTTTTTATGCATTCACAAAATTTAAAAAATAATGATGTCATTGATTACTGATTTATATGCCTATTGGATCAGCGTACTGTTGATGATGGTGGGCTTATACATAGTGATTGACCACAACAATCTATTTAAAAAACTTATTGGTCTGAACATTTTCCAAACCTCTGTTTTTATTCTCTTCATTTCAATGGGTAAGGTAGATCAAGGCACTGCACCCATTCTTAAAGAAGGTTTTGAAACTTTTTCTAACCCACTACCCCATGTGCTAATCCTTACTGCTATCGTTGTCAGCATCGCCACTACTGCTGTAGGTTTAGCATTAGTTGTGAGTATTAATAAGTACTACAAGACTATTAATGAAAGTGAAATTCAAGCAATAGAAAGGGAAGAGGCATAATGATACTCATGCATACACCTGCCTTGCAGGTGATCATCCCTTTAATTGCGGCTCCATTATGCTGTCTGTTGCCTAAAAGTCGGTTGGCTTGGCTATTTACCACACTTGTCAGCTTTAGCACCTTCGCCATTTCTGTGTTACTGGTCTGGCAAGTACATGCAGTCGGAGTAATAGACTATGAAATGGGTAATTGGCCGGCTCCGCTTGGTATCAAATATCATATCGATAGCCTCAGTGCCTTTATCTTAATACTGATCAGTGCCATCGCTAGTATCACTTTGTTAGGTGCAAGATCGATTATTGAACAAGAAATCCTGCATAGTAAACACGCCCTATTCTACACCGCATTTTTATTATGCCTAACGGGACTACTGGGTATTGTAGCGACTAATGATGCTTTCAATGTATTCGTATTTTTAGAGATCAGCTCATTATCGACTTACGCTTTGATTGCCATGGGACGTAACCGCAAAGCATTAATGGCCGCCTACGAATATCTAATCATGGGCACCATTGGTGCAACCTTCATACTCATAGGCATTGGCTTGTTATACATGCAGACCGGCACACTGAATATGTTCGACCTACATGACCGTATGCCTATTATCGGTGGCTTCAACAGCGTGCATGCAGGGTTTGCATTTTTTACTGTCGGAATTTTTCTCAAGTTGGCGCTATTTCCACTGCATCAATGGCTGCCCAATGCATACACTTTTGCGCCATCTGCTGTCAGCGTCTTCTTAGCGGCTACATCAACCAAAGTCGCGTTGTACTTGCTCTACCGTGTGTTTTACACCATCTTTGGCTTTGAATTCTCGTTTAGCACTCTGCATTTAGGTGCCGTGCTATTACCATTGTCTATCGTAGCAATCATCTTGAGTTCATTAATTGCCATATTCCAATCTGATATCAAACGTCTACTGGCTTATTCTAGTTTGGCTCAAATCGGCTATATGACTCTCGGCGTGTCATTACAAACTCAATCCGGCTTGATAGCGAGCATGATCAATCTTTTCAATCATGCTTTTATTAAAGGGGCTTTATTCATGTGCCTTGCCTGTATAGCCTATAGTATTAAAACCACTCGCTTTAATCACATGGCAGGCATAGCAAAAACCCAACCATGGGTTGCTGCAGCATTTGTGGTTGGAGGAATTGCTCTAATTGGTTTGCCACCTACTGCAGGCTTTATTAGCAAATGGTACATAGTACTAGCTGTGCTCGAAACCTCATGGTGGTTAGCTATTGTTGTCGTGCTTACTTCATTACTTGCAGTAATCTATGTTTGGCGTGTCGTTGAACAAATGTATTTGCGCGAGCCCTTAGATAATATTCAGTATGGAACTCCCGTTCCGATGATGCTAATAATATGCACATGGACAATGATTTTGCTCAGTGTTTATTTTGGTATCGACAATAGATTTCCTGTACGGATGGCAACGATGGCTGCTGAGATGTTAATTCCATGAGTTTGTTCACAAATATACTCGCGAGTTTGTATGTGCCTTTATTAGGCGCTGTTCTAATTTTCTTTTGTCGAAGATTTCCACACATTATAGAAATCATTTTTGTAGCAAGTGCCGCGGTCTTATTGTTTATCACTTTTTCAATTTTCAAATTTGGCAGCGCCATCTATCATCAAACTTTCGAACTATATCCCCTGATAGCTGATATACCGCTAGCCTTTCATGTTGAACCTCTAGGTTTAGTCTATGCCGCCGTCGCCTCCAGTTTATGGTTAGTTACCACCATTTACGCCATTGGCTATATGAATGCCAACCAAGAGAAAAAACTTGCCCGTTTTTATATGTGTTTTTGTATCGCCATGATGGGAGTAATGGGTATAGCGTTCGCCGCCAATTTACTGACGCTATTTATTTTTTATGAAATCCTCACTATCAGCACCTACCCATTAGTAGCTCATAAAGAAAATACCGAAGCCAAGAATGGCGCCAGAACCTATCTAGGTCTATTGCTAACAACTTCTATTGGCTTTTTCTTGGTCTCCATTTTATGGACATGGCAGGTGAGTCATAGCTTAGATTTCACCATCGGTGGCATACTTGCAGGCAAGTTATCTGATGGCTTAATGCTGGTCTTATTTACTCTCATGATTGTAGGCATTGGTAAAGCTGGACTTATGCCTTTTCATCGTTGGTTACCTGCAGCCATGGTTGCACCAACACCTGTAAGTGCCCTATTACATGCAGTGGCTGTGGTGAAAGCGGGTGTATTTTGTGTTCTGAAAATTACTATTTACATATTCGGTATCGATTTATTACAGAGTACCAGCGCTAATGTGGCTATTGTCTATCTTGCAGCCTTAACCATGTTGCTAGCCTCACTCGTTGCGCTGCAACAAGACAATCTAAAAGCACGTCTTGCCTATTCCACTATCAGTCAGTTGGCTTATATTGTGCTCGGTGCTGCATTAGCTACTTCAGCCAGTATAATTGGAGCAAGCATGCATTTGGCCACTCATGCAGTGGGTAAAATCACCCTATTTTTCTGCGCCGGAGCAATTTATACGGTCACTAAAAAAACTTCTATTAAGGATATGCGTGGCATTGGTTATCAAATGCCTTTCACCATGTTTGCCTACACTATTGCTGCCATAAGCATCATCGGCCTCCCTCCTATGGTCGGCAGCTGGAGTAAATGGTTCTTAATTGATGGTGCGCTAAGCTCAGGTCAAATAGTGCTTGCTGTGGCATTCCTTATCAGTACCTTATTAAATATCATGTATCTAATGCCAATTGCTATAAACGCTTTTATCAATCGACCTGCAAGCACTGAACCCCAATATCAAGAAGCACCAAAGAGCTTACTCATCCCACTGTCTATGACTGCATTACTATGTTTGCTATTGTTCTTTCTAATGCCATATTTCTATGAATTTTTGCAGAGAATCCCTTAACGCGTGATGTTAGAAAATAAAAAACTCCTCAATATGATAATCGTCTTAATAGTGCTCATGTGCATGATTTTATTGTGTGTGGATGTGTTCTATCACAAGCATGGACATTTCGCTTTTGAAGAAACTTTTGGCTTTTTCCCAGCCTTTGGCTTTTTTGCCTTTGTGGCACTTAGCCTATGTGCACGACTATTACGCAAAATAGTTAAACGCCGCGAGGATTACTATGACTGATTTTACGTGGGCATATTTATTCTCACACCCAGGTGCGATATTAATTCTGGGCGGTATAGTCATTGCTCTATTACCCTATCGACTACGCCTCATAACAACACTGGTTTTACCGCTGGTTGCGCTATCAGCCTTTTTAAACTTACCTGATACGCTGAGCACGCAAATGTCACTGATGGGTTATCAATTGCATCCATTACACATAGACGGCTTAAGTTGGATTTTCACCCTCATATTTATTATCGCAACCTTTATTGCCGCATTATATTCATACCATAACAAAGATCGTGTCGAACAAATTACCTTGCCTATTTATGCAGGTTCTGTCATTACAGCCGTGCTAGCAGGTGATTTGCTCACCCTCTTCATCTGCTGGGAGATTAGTGCGCTATCATCTGCGGTTATTGTGTTTGCTGGCCGAACAGAGCGCGCCAAAAATGCAGGCATGCGTTACCTACTGGTTCATATTACGTCAGGCCTGTTGTTATTATTAGGTAGCTTGTTACATTTCCAAAACGAACAAAGTCTGGTGTTTGCTCATATCGGTCTTGAGACCGGAGCAGGATGGTTGATTTTCATCGCTTTTGCGATCAAATGCGCCTTCCCGCTATTACATAACTGGTTACAAGATGCATATCCAGAGGCCAGTCCCACAGGTTCGGTTGCGCTTTCAGTCTTCACTACGAAGCTTGCTGTCTATTGTTTAGCCCGTGCCTATGCAGGCACCGAATCATTAATCTGGATTGGCACTGTTATGGCCATCTTTCCCGTTATGTTTGTGATTATTGAAAATAATCTGAGGCGCCTATTATCTTATAGCTTGAACAATCAGCTAGGCTTTATGGTGGTAGGTATTGGCATTGGCACAGAACTATCACTCAATGGAACTGCGGCTCATGCTTTTGCACATATTCTATATAAATCTCTCTTATTCATGAGCATGGGCGCCGTGTTATATCGCACAGGGACTGCCAAAGCCTCACAACTAGGTGGCTTATATAAATCCATGCCATGGACGACGACATTTTGCATCATTGGTGCAGTATCAATTTCTGCGTTTCCACTATTCAGTGGTTTCGTTGCCAAAGGGATTATTTTATTTGCAGTGGCAGAAGAAGGCCTTTGGTTAATTTGGTTAGCATTATTATGTGTGTCAGGTATTTTAGATAACACTGGCTTACGAGTGCCTTATGCAAGTTTCTTTTCACATCACTCTGGACTGCAATGTGAAGAAGCTCCGACCAATATGTTATTGGCCATGGCTATTGCCGCGTTCGCCTGCCTATTTATCGGTTTATTCCCCAGCTTACTCTATGCCTATCTGCCTTATGCTATGGAGTATCATCCCTACACCATGGACCACGTTATTGCTCAATTACAGCTGGTATTCTTTGCCTTGCTGGCTTTTGTGGTATTAATCAAAAATGGCTGGTATCCAAAAGCGATGCCCGCAATCAACTTAGATACAGATTGGTTCTATCGTAAGCTGTGCAAAAATATACTTAGCTATTTATCTAGACTATTCGCGGTCAGCTTGAACGCTTGGCAGACAGTTCGATTCGATACGATGTACCGCGTAGTACGATTGATTACTCAAACTAGTGGCCCGCAAAGTGCGGTAGCCAGCGGTAGTTCTGTCAGCCTGATGGTGGTGTGGGTTGCCCTACTGTTATCTGCTTGTTTAGTTTTTTACTTTATTTATTAATCCCGCTTGCATGGTAGCGCATTAACTATTGGTAACGTTGACCCATTATTGACCATCTCAATACGCAATATTTATGTATGTGCATAGACAACGTTTTAATGCAGATTATGGTTAACGCGTGTATCTGAATCCATAAAGGCAGGGCTGCCGTGATGACCAATCATTTTCCAACCTTGGTCGTCAGTCTGATGATAAATATTAGTCGCTAGCACTGTACCTAATTCTCGCTGATCAATAGTAAGCACTTCTTTCACATTATGAATCGAGAGATTGTCATTCATAGTGTACGCACTGTCACTTAATTGAATATTAATTTCTTCTTTGCCTGAAAAAATATGCTCCCAACTAGCAATAATCAGCTGATAACTATAAATTCGCGATGACCCTGGATGTATACAAAATACATCATCGCTCTGATGCCATACCTGTTTCATCAATTCAATATCGTGTAAACGGAAAGCTTGATAGAATGCTTCTTCAACCTGCATAGAATCCATATATTCATCCTGAGTGTCTTTCACTGTATGCCTCTTATTAAACTCTGTAAATTAAACGAAATTAGCACCGCACAATCATTGGGATTTTTTATAACAGATGTTACACCTCAGCGTAACATTTTTATTGTCTACCATGACGATCAGGTATACGCCTATGAAAATCAATGTCCCCATACACTGGGCCCATTGGATTGGTCACCCCATCAATTTCTCAATAACAGCCAAGATCACATCCAATGTGCAAGCCATGGAGCATTATTCACTATTTCAAGTGGAGAATGTGTGTATGGCCCCTGTCTTCAACAATCTTTAATCAAACTGCCCATAGAAGTTCTAGATGGCAGTGTCTATGTATCTTTATAAACGATGAGCTGGTTACAAAAAACCTTCCCTCTAATCGCTGTATTAAGTGGTGTATTAGCCTATTTTCAGGCTGAATTTTTTGCGGATTACAAAAACATAATTATCTACCTACTGGCTGGCATTATGTTCTGTATGGGCACGACACTCTCATTGAGTGACTTTAAGCGGGCTTTCAGTCGTGTCAATGTTCTCATCCTCACTCTGATCTTACAATTTGGCTTCATGCCGTTCATCGCCTGGCAGCTTAGCTCATGGGCAAACTTAAACGCCTTATTGACAACAGGGATGATCTTAGTGGGCAGTGTTTCTGGTGGTACTGCCTCCAATGTGATGTGTTATTTATGCAAAGGTGATGTAGCACTCTCTATCAGTCTCACCGCGATAAGCACAGCATTAGCAATTTTCGCTACACCTTTGCTAGTATTTTTTTATTGTCAGACAACAATTTCGATTCCGGTTGGGGCAATGATGATAAATATACTCTACATGGTAATTGCCCCAGTATCTCTAGGATTGGTATTAAATCAATGGTTTTCAACAGTAATTTCTCCTTTACAACGCTATGGAGCAGACATCTCCATTATTATGATTTGTCTGGTGATAGCTATTGTCGTTGCGCTTAATCATGATAACTTGTTAGCTATCAGCCCGCTTTTGTTCACTTTAGTGCTTATTCACAACTTGTCAGGGCTAATCATCGCCTACCTCAGCACCTATGCACTGACTAGAAGTCACTATTTAAGTAAAACTGTTGCACTAGAAGTTGGTATGCAAAATTCTGGACTGGCTGTGGCTCTCGCAGTAAAATTCTTTGGAGGTGCAGCCGCTCTCCCAGGAGCATTATTTTCAATTGTCCATAATGTCACTGGATCATTAGTTGCACGACTTTTTACAGAACAACATTACAAGTGATAAAAATTATGAATACAGCAAGCGCCAATATCATCATTCTAGTAGCCTGGGGATTAACTATTGCCCTCACCTCACAATTACTTGGAGGCACTTTTGAGAGCGGTCGAAGTTGTCAAACAAGCTGTGTCAGCATGATGTATTACGGATCGATTGCACTTGCCATAATTGGTACAGGTTTGAGTTTCATGCAAGCTCGCAAGCCTAGTTCAAGCATACTCACCAAATTGTTTTTACTTGCTGGCTTGGGCTTGATCGCCATCTTAGTAGGAGTCATGCTAATCGGAACCTTGACCGGCTAACACTCATATTAGACAACATGTCTTGTAGCAACTAGGCGTGCACGTACTCTACCGATCTGCCCAACCATCGCTGCAATAAAGCATCCACTCGTTCTGGATGATTTTCTAGCAGCCATTGTGCCGCCTTATGAACCTGCGGAAGCAATGCCATGTCTTGACTAAGATTAGCGATACGCATTTGCATATCTCCAGATTGTTTAGTTCCCATGACCTCGCCTGGCCCACGCAATTCTAAATCGATATGCGCAAGTTCAAATCCATCGCTGATATGACGCAAAGCATCCAAGCGTCTTTTTGCTGTCTCACCTAAAGGCGCTTTGTATAACAACACACAACTACTTTGTTTATCACCACGTCCTACACGACCACGGAGTTGATGTAACTGTGCCAAACCGAACCGCTCTGCATTTTCAATAATCATCAATGAGGCATTAGCTACATCCACTCCAACTTCAATCACAGTTGTAGCAACTAGTACATGAATTTTATTTTGAATAAAATCTTGCATGATTTTTTCTTTTTCAACAGATTTCATCCTGCCATGCAACAGTCCAATATTTAATGCTGGCATTTTCTTAACCAGCAAAGCATGCGTATCTTCAGCGGCCCGGCTCTGTAGACTCTCTGATTCCTCTATTAAACTACACACCCAATATGCTTGAGCACCATGCTGACAAGAACTATTAATACGTTCAATAATCTCTTCACGACGCTGTTCAGACATGGCAACCGTCGTAATGGGTTTTCTTCCTGGTGGTAATTCATCAATCACTGAATAATCCAAATGTGCATACATACTCATAGCTAATGTTCTAGGGATTGGTGTCGCGGTCATAGTTAATTGATGAGTATATATTTCTTCCCCTCCTCCCTTGCGAGTCAAATCTAGACGTTGCTGCACGCCAAAGCGATGTTGCTCATCTGTAATACTGAGCGCCAAATTATGAAACTCTACACCTTGCTGAAACAATGCATGTGTGCCCACTGCAATTGCCGCTGTACCACTTGAAATAAGCGCTAACATCTCACGCTTCTTCTTAGAGGGTAATGAGGAACTCAACCATGCCACTTGTACGCCAAGTGGTATTAATTGTTCTGAAAAAAATCTGAAATGTTGTTCAGCCAATATTTCTGTTGGCGCCATGAAAGCCGCCTGACAATTGTTTTCAACCGCTATCAAACATGCCATCAAACCTACTACCGTTTTACCGCTACCAACATCACCTTGCACTAAACGCATCATCGGATGTGATAGGCTCATATCCTTTGATATTTCCGTCAATACTCGAGATTGAGCTTGTGTGAATTTAAACGGTAGCTGTTGTAAAAACGGATCAGTCAGCTTACCTGTGGATTTTAGTGGTATGGATTTTTTTTTGTTACTCACCAAACGCACTTGCATCATACTCAAGTGATGAGCTAATAACTCTTCAAAAACTAAGTATTGTTGGCCTGAGGTTTGCTTATTTATCAATGCTTGTTTATCTGCATCTGGATAGGGACGATGAATATTGCGCAATGTCTCCAGTATATTGCCTGCTTGCATAGATAATTCTGGCCAGTCGTACAAAGCACTCTCATAAACTGTATTGTTTTTGTCTGCCCAGATAAAAGCCTTCTCTATCAAACTATGCAATCTTCTTTGCTGCAGTCCTTTAGTACTCGCATAAACAGGTTCAAGGCGATCTGCTAATTGAACATTTTCATCTTCATCTAACAATCGATATTGCGGATGAATCATCTCCATTTTTTGACCCACACGACGGGCCTCACCGAAACAGATAATACGTGAGCCATCAGACAAGCCCCTTAATTGACTTTGACTGAAATGAAAAAAACGCAGATTTATTTCACCACTTTGATCATACACAGTAGCTGTCATCATTCGTCTTCGTCCAAACACCACTTTGGCATTGTAAACTTGACCTACGATCTGCACATCATGAACACCGTTGATATCAGCAATTGCTGTTATGCGTGTTTTATCAACATAACGAATCGGCAGATGAAATAATAGATCACTAACAGACTTAATATTGATGGCACTTAAATTATCCAAAGTTTTTGCCGTCATGGTCGGCAAATCATTCAGATCACTCATAGTTATTCAAGTCTATTTCTAACACTAGCTACAGCTCTAACACAGCATCCATTTCGACCAAAGCGTCTTTTGGAAGTGAGGCCACACCAATAGCTGCACGTGCTGGATAAGGGGCATTAAAATATCTCATCATAATTTCATTTACTTTAGCAAAATGAACAAGGTCGGTTAGAAAAATATTAATTTTCACTACATTTTCAAGAGAACCACCCGCAGCTTGAGCAACAGCAGATAAATTATCAAATACTTGGATGATTTGTTGTTCTATGTCACCGTCAACCATTTCCATAGTTGCTGGTATCAATGGTATTTGACCCGAACAATACACCGTAGTGCCTATTTGTACTGCTTGCGAATATGTACCAATTGCTTGCGGAGCCTGATCGGTAGAAATGATAATTTTTTCCATGTGTCTTTTCCTTAATAAAATTTAATTTCGCATGCGCGTCACTTTGAATACATGCTGACTATTACGTAGTACTCGCAATATCCTCGCCAAATGAATTCTGTCTTTAACACTCAATAAAAACGTAATAGTGGTGCTTGTATCGTCTAAGTCTTCCACCTTAAGGTGTTCGATATTAGATTCTTCATTGGCAATTTTTGCCGCCAAGGTAGCCAATACACCACGTTGATTAACCGTTTGAACCCTAACTTCTACAACAAAATCTTTGGAATGATCGCTAGACCAAGAAACTGTGATAGCCTTGTCTTTAAAAATATTCTTTCTATCAAAATTCTTGCATATTTCCCGATGTATGACTAAGCCCTTACCTTTTGTCATTAGGCCAATAATAGGATCACCGGGTATTGGATGACAACACTTACCATAATTGACTACTACGCCTTCTGTACCTTGAATCGATAACGGAATATCTCGATTAATCAGCTCACTCTTTACTTGTTCTTGATGAATACTGGATATATTTCTTATCAATAATTCTGCCAGTTGTTCACCTAGTCCAATCGCTGCATATAAGCTCTTGAGAGACTTTACATTGGCAACTTTGAGAACATTGTTATAGTCTGCTTTGGTCAAATCTTCGGGTAATTTCTGATAACGCGCTAACGCATTTTCAAACAATCGTTCACCCAAATCTATAGCTTCTTCTGATTGCAAATGTTTTAAATAATAACGAATATTGGTTCTCGCTTTATTCGTAACCACGAAATTTAGCCAACTCGGTTTAGGACGTGCACTTGGATTGACCATTACCTCCACAGTCTGACCGCTCTCCAATTTGATACTCAAAGGCGATATGCGTCGGTCAACTTTAACCGCAAAACATGTATTCCCTAAATCTGAATGCACAGCGTAAGCAAAATCAACAGCCGATGAGCCACGTGGCAATACAATAATGTCTCCTGCTGGACTAAAAACATAAATCTCATCTGGAAATAAGTCGACTTTGACACTTTCAAGAAAATCAATAGAGCTGGTAGCATTATCTTGAATTTCTTCAATATCACTTAACCATTTATGGGTGGTCTCGTTGGCTGGCAATAAGGAATTACGATTATTCTGATTCTTATAAATCCAATGTGCGGCAATTCCAGATTCAGCAATCAAGTCCATTTCTTCGGTACGAATTTGTACTTCAACTACAATGCCCTTAGGCCCAAACAAAATTGTGTGCAGAGACTGGTATCCATTTTTTTTCGGAATAGCAATATAATCTTTAAAACGTCCTGGCACGGGTTTATATAAATTATGTACCAAGCCAAGCACGCGATAACATAGATCCACATTGTCTACAATTATACGAATTGCGAATATATCATGCACTTCTGAAAATGAGATTTTCTTAGCCTGCATTTTCTTATAAATGCTATAGAGATTTTTTTCTCGCCCAAAAATACGGCTCTCAATTTTTGCACTTTCTAACTGTGCACAAATTAATGTCTCTACGTTTCTCATCACTTCTTTACGATTGCGCCGATTTTTTCCAACAACTTTTTCTAGCACTGAATAACGAAAAGGATGAATGGCTTTGAAACATAACACTTCTAGTTCAAGACGCATTTTATGCATACCTAAACGCTGCGCTATCGGCACATAAATATCCATGGTTTCTTGTGCAATACGACGCTGCTTATCTTGTCGCATTACACCAATGGTACGTAAGTTGTGTAAACGATCTGCTAATTTGATTAAGATAATGCGTATATCTTGCACCATAGCCAACATCATTTTGCGAAAATTTTCAGCTTGAGCTTCTTTTTTCGAAGAGAACGTTAAGTCAGTTAGCTTACTGACACCATCCACTAACTCAGCCACCTCGTGACCAAATTGTTCATGAATTTGTTCTTTTGCTGTAGGTGTGTCCTCAATCACATCATGCAGGATTGCCGCCATGATGCTTTGATCATCAAGATGCATGTCGGCCATGATTTTAGCCACTGCTAAGGGATGGTAAATGTACGGCTCGCCGGTGAGGCGCTTTTGGCCATCGTGTGCTTCAGCACTAAATAAATAAGCATTATAGATATCTCTGACCTCAGACGGCTCGAGGTAAGTATCTAATAATTCACACAATTCACTGACTAGGAAACGTGTAGATTTTCCCGTATTTGAGACAACATCTTGGGTGATATTATTTGCCTTCGCCATATTTAGGCGACTCGCAAATGCAGATTACTGCTCTTGTGCTCCAGCTTCATCGCTGCTGCTGGCTACATCTAATTTTGGAGTTGTAGGCTCGCTTTCAACTTGATTCAATTCACGGCCAATTTCAGCTCGCAAAGCCGCCGCCACTGCATCGACCTCTTCGATCTCCTCAGAAAGCAACTCTTCCGACTCTTTTTGCATGATATCTTCTTTTAGATAATCCTCTGTCACCAAGGATTCAGCAATTTCACGCAAAGCAACTACCGTGGGCTTGTCATTTTCCCATTCAACTAAAGGGTCTGTACCCATGGCTATATGACGTGCACGCTTGCTCGCGACCATAATCAATCTGAAGCGGTTATCAATTTTTTCCAAACAATCTTCTACGGTTACACGTGCCACTTTCAATCTCCAAACTTATTGTAAAAAATTTAATCTATTCACTATATTAGATAAGTGTAGTCCATTTTCTTGCCATCGACTACACCCAATAAGCATTACCCGTTAACGTGACTTATCGACATGTCCAAACACAGGTAAATAACTCTCACTGATGTTTAGCTAAGCATGTCAGCCAATTGCTTCACATCTGGCGCAGCATAGTCTTGCGGATGAGTAAACAGTTTCAACATTCGCTCCAGAGCTAAATCGAGATCATCATTGATGAGCAAGTAGTCATATTCATCATAATGGCTCACTTCTTCTCGTGCCTGCTGCATTCTGTCAGCAATCACCTCAGCACTATCCTGACCGCGCTCCTGCAATCTTTGCTCAAGAATCTCAATGCTTGGCGGCAAGATAAATATCGATTTAGCCTGCGGATAAATTGCCCGCACTTGTCTGGCTCCTTGCCAATCAATTTCTAACACTACCTGCTGTTTCGCCTCTAATAAAGACTCGATAGCAGCTTTCGAAGTGCCATAATAATTATCGAACACACGTGCATGTTCTACAAAGGCTTGATTCTCAACCATTTCTAAAAATATTTGTTCTGATACAAAATGATAGTGAATTCCATCTGATTCTCCCTCACGAGGTGCACGTGTGGTGTGTGAAATGGCCACACTAACATTCTCCAGCTGTGCTCTAACCTGTGCAAGCATAGAAGTTTTACCCGCACCGGAGGGAGCTGAAACTATATATAAATTAGATTCTGACATGATTACTTTTTGATTCGAAGACACTTATCTTACACAAATAATCAACCTCTTCGTATTACCCCAAATTAGTGAGTGATGGGTAAGAGCACAATCTCTACACGTCGATTCAAAGCGCGTCCACTTGGACTGCTATTGTCGGCTATCGGGTGGTTTTCACCGTAGCCATAAGCACCTAATCGCTGTGGTAACACCCCCTGACTGATAAAGTACTCGGACACACTGTGTGCGCGTTGCTCAGACAAGGCTTGATTATAATCAGCACGACCTGTGCTATCAGAATGCCCGACCACCTCAATCAAAGTTTTATCATATTCTTGAACAACTAAAGTGACTGAATTAAGCACTCTGAAGAAGCCCGCACTAATATCAGCACTACCGACATCAAATGTCACGTTACCAGGCATGTTTAAAATCACTTGATCGTCTTGACGTATCACACTGACGCCACTGCCAGCCAACTGTTGGCGCAATTCAGCTTCTTGACGATCCATGTAATAACCCACGGCCCCACCCGTCAGCGCACCCAGTCCAGCTCCAATCAATGCATTCCTACGCCGTTCTCTGCCACCATCACCACTCAATACACCAATCACAGCCCCTGCTGCTGCACCGATTGCGGCTCCCTTGGTGGTTTTATTCACTTTTGACTCACCCGTATAGGGATCCAAGGTTTTGCAGCTCAACAATACTTGAACACATGATAAGCAAATGCTAATGATCAAAAATCTCGATAATTTCATAAATATTTCTCTATCCAGTCAAAACACATATTTCACGACGTTACATCTATGTGTTGTGTGTGTGAGAGTTAGCCAATATAATCTGCACTTTATTATACTAATTAAAATTATCCTGGAGACCAAACATGAACTATGATGCTTCTGCACTACTCGTAGGTGTTGTAATCGTGGTTATTGCACTGGTTATGGCATTCGTATTTGTCTAAATAATCAGTCCGATGAGTAACTGAAAAGTTACTTATGGCTTACAAGTTCCGATATTAAAAAAGCACTGCTTAGCAGTGCTTTTTATTTGCCTAGAATGTATCCAGGACTCATTGAAGTGTCTAGAAAACCACTTAAAGATTCTCATCAATTATGTATGATTTCTAATTATTTACAATGATTGAGCATCTGAAACTATTCTATTTCTTTCTCCTCAAGAGACACTGACTGAAAACTTTAGATTACTTAAAATCGTCGATTGCCTGTTGGAAGCTAGCATGCCGAATATCTTTACCCTCCACAGTGAATATCACATATTCGCAAATATTCTTGGCATGATCGCCGACTCGCTCCAGTGCCCGTGATATCCAAATAAGTCTTAAACACAGCTCAACCATGGCACGATTATCATTGATTGCATTAATCATATTGAGCATGATCAACTCGTACTGATGATTAATGTTTTTGTCTGAAGCTGCCGTCTCATATGCGCTGGCTACGTCCATGCGTGCGAAAGCATCTAAGGATGAGCGTAACATCACTTTTACCATATCACCTAAATGCTTGAGATGTGCATAATAACTTTGACTGCAATCTTCAGTGGCAAGATCAATAGCATTCTTACCAATTTTTTCTGCTTCGTCACCAATACGCTCAAGATCTGAAATGGTTTTAAAAATGGACATGACCAAGCGTAAATCATTAGCTGTAGGTTGTCTGAGTGCGATAATCTGATTACATTCTTCATCAATAGCAATTTCCATCGCATTAATCTGATAATCATTCATTGCAACCTGCTCGGCTAACTGACTGTCACCATTAAATAACGCAGTCAAACTGTTCTCCAGTTGTTTCTCAACCAACCCACCCATACTCATGACCTGACTGCGAATCGATTCTAGATCATCATCGAACTGTCGAAGTATATGTTGTCCAGTTTTATCATTTGACATAGCTAATCCTTAGGTAGCACTCATTAAATTAATTACAACTAAACGTCGCGATCAAAAACTAACCATAACGGCCGGTAATGTAATCCTCGGTTTTTTTCTCTTTTGGATTGGTGAAAATTTTATCAGTAGCACTAAACTCTATCAGCTCACCTAAATACAAAAATGCGGTGTAATCCGATACACGTGCCGCTTGTTGCATATTATGAGTGACGATGACCACTGTGTATTGTGATTTAAGATCAAAAATCAATTCTTCAATTTTCAAGGTAGAAATCGGATCTAATGCAGATGCCGGTTCATCTAATAATAATACTTCAGGCTGTATCGCTATCGCGCGAGCTATGACGAGTCGTTGCTGTTGCCCACCGGATAACTCGAAAGCATTATCTTGCAAACGCCCTCCAACCTCTTCCCATAATGCTGCACTCTTGAGTGAAGCCTCCACTCGATCTTGCAACTCAGTTTTGTTATTTAAGCCTTGCAATCTGAGACCGTAAGCCACATTTTCAAAAATTGATTTAGGAAATGGATTAGGTTTTTGGAACACCATGCCCACTTGGCGACGCAAATCTGTCACATTAACTTTTATGTCATTGATATCCTCTCCATTCAACAACATCTTTCCTTTTAATTGCACATCATCAATGAGATCATTCATCCGATTCATGCAGCGCAATAATGTTGACTTGCCACAACCACTGGGCCCGATAAAGGCTGTCACCCGATTGCTAGGGATTTGTAAATTGATATCGAATAAAGCTTGTTTTTCGCCATAAAAAAGCGAAAAATCTTTGCATTCAAGACAAACTTTTTTGTCCCCTAGAGTATTTGTAACGCTCATTCGATCCTCATCTCATCCTGTTGATCTAGTATTTGGAATTGCCATCTATATGACACTTGAAATCTATTGTTTATAGTTGGCATCAATTATTGCTCCATGGTTTTATATTTTTCACGCAAATGATTTCGAATATAAATCGCACTAATATTTAAAACAATAATTACAGCAACTAAAATTAGCGCAGTGGCATAGACTAAAGGTTGTGCCGCTTCAACGTTAGGGCTTTGGAAACCCACGTCATATATATGAAAGCCTAAATGCATAAACTTTCGCTCTAAATGTATAAATGGCGCATTCATATCAACCGGCAAAGAAGGTGCCAACTTAACTGCACCTACTAACATCAAAGGCGCCACCTCTCCAGCAGCCCGCGCCACAGCTAATATTAAACCTGTCATCATAGCAGGACTGGCCATCGGTATGATGGTACGCCATAGAGTTTCTGCCTTAGTGGCACCTAACGCTAATGACCCTTCTCTGATTGAGCGTGGAATTCTTGCCAACCCTTCTTCAGTAGCGACGATTACAACAGGCACTGTCAATAGCGCCAGTGTCAGTGACGCCCATAATAAACCACCTGAGCCGTATGTTGGGGCTGGCAAGGCCTCTGGATAAAACAATTGATCGATGTGTCCGCCAAGAAAATATATAAAGAAACCTAAACCAAATACGCCATATACTATCGACGGCACACCAGCTAAATTATTCACTGAAATGCGCACCAAGCGTGTAACAAATCCTTGCTTGGCATACTCGCGCAAGTAGATGGCCGCAATCACTCCGAAAGGTGTCACAATGATAGCCATCAGTAACACCATCATGACAGTGCCGAAAATTGCAGGAAAGATACCACCTTCTGTGTTAGCTTCGCGGGGATCTTCAGAAACAAAATCTTTGATATTGACCAGATAGGTAATCAGTTTCTGGAACACATTCATACTATTTGGACGCGTGGCTTTAATAATTTCCGACAGGTTGATTGTTACATCCCGTCCATTCATGACCGACATAATCACACTATCGCGGCGGATTTCTTCGTAAATCGTATCTAGCTCAGATTTTAGTTTGGCATACTCTTCATCTAGCAAACTCTTATCTGCTGCAAGTTTCTCTTGCATTTGCCTATCTAAGCGATTGTCTAATTCAGCTTTGCGTTCACGCAAACGCAATTTTTCCATGCGATAGTTGACTGCACCTATCTCATTTTTCTCAATCTTATGAATACGCTCACGCAGTTCTTGTACACGCACAATACGCTGTTGTAACTCAAACCACAGATCTTGTGATTGCGAATCTGCATTGGCTTGAGTAAGTTCAATGGTCTGATCATATTCTTGAATAGATTTGATGAAACCATAAAAATTTCCCCATTCGGTACGCTCAAATACAATCGCCTCTGTGGGCTTGGACTGTTTCAGCTCATTCGGACCAACGATTAATTTGAAATCAAAGCCATATACATCACGGTTACCTGTCTTAAGCAATGTGCGTTCAATAAACTCATCATCACCATCAATCTGAATGCCTGCATCTGCTAACTGTTTAACAGAGACTGTTTTTGTCCTAGCACGCTCACCGAGTAAAACCACTTGTGAGTTTTGATCTTGATACTCTATTTCCCAAATAGTTTTAGGCCAAAAATGTCCTAAACCACGTACAGCAATGAGCAATAAAAGACCCATCACCATAATGATGCTAATGGAAACCGCCGCCGCATTCAGCCATATCCATGGAGTGCCACTTTGGAAAAATTTCTGTTGTGTATTTCTCTCACTCATAATCTATAAGCTACTATATTTTCGACGCAATCTTTGGCGCACTATTTCTGCTACGGTATTAAAGAAAAAAGTAAAGATAAATAAGACAAATGCAGCCAAGAACAAAATTCTATAGTGTGTGCTATCAACCTCAGATTCAGGCAACTCAACTGCCACATTAGCAGATAAAGTTCTCATCCCTTGGAACACGCTGAAATCCATCACTGGTGTATTTCCGGTAGCCATTAATACGATCATGGTCTCACCCACTGCTCGTCCAAAACCAATCATAACAGCAGAAAAGATACCAGGACTTGCAGACAGTAAAACCACTCTAACCAATGTTTGCCATGAGGTGGCGCCCAATGCTAAGGAACCAGATGTTAAATGTTTAGGCACGCTGAAAATGGCATCTTCTGCTATAGAAAAAATCGTCGGTATTACCGCAAAACCCATAGCAATACCAATAATTAATGCATTACGTTGATCAAAACCAATGCCGAGTGTTTCACTCATCCAGATTCGCACGTTGCCCTCAAACAACCATAGCTCAACCAGTGGCGACACTTTCATGCAGAGCCATGTAATGAGAATGATCGGCACAATTAACATAGCCGCTTGCCAGCCCTCTGGAACGAGTAACTTATAATTTGGAGGAAGCCGCCACCATATTAATGACAATAGCACGATACCTATCGGCATTAAGAGGAGCACACTAAAAATGCCTGGCAAATGCGTTTCAACAAATGGTGCCAACCATAGGCCCGCCAAAAAGCCCAAAATAACAGTTGGCAAAGCTTCCATGATCTCAATGGTAGGCTTCACCACTGAACGCATTGATGGCGCCATAAAGTATGCGGTGAAAATCGCTCCGAAAATTGCCAGTGGCATGGCAAATAACATGGCATAAAAAGCCGCTTTGAGGGTGCCAAAAGTGAGTGGCATTAAACTGAATTTTGACTCAAAGTCACTGCTGGCTGAAGATGACTGCCAAATATAATCTGGTTTCACATAATCTTCATACCAAATTTTTCCCCATAGAGCCGACATGGAAGATTCTGGATGTTGATTATCAATGTTCCAGACTTGAAGATTATTATCATCACCCTCAGAAATGAATACATTAGCGCGCGGTGCAGTTGCAATACGCTGAATCACCTCAGTGTCAGCTGAGATGGTTAATAAATCACGTTCACTGGTAGTGTAAAGTAATTTAATCTTACCCGATTGACTGCCAGCAATTATACCTTTTCGGAGTAACTCTGCTGCAATACTAGAAACAGGGGCATCATCAATTTTATTCGTACGAATCTTTTGCAACCTGAAGGGTAATGCCCCCTCACTTCTAACTTGAAACCATTGAGATAAATGCCCTGAGCTATCTCCTATTAACAACGACACTCCACCGGTCAGAAATTTCATCACCGTAGGAGCAACCGGGGCTTGCGTCACTGCCACCTGCTCAACTAATTGTGGAGAATCTCGATCTCGCACATCATAGACAGATAACTGGCCACTGTGTGTCAATGCATACGCCCATTCTTGCTCTGGATCGATTAACAAAGCCAGGGTGTTCGTTAACTGACCCAAGGGCACGCTAGGATTTTCCGCAAGTGTTGCATTATCAGATATAAACGAGACTTCCTTATCAAACGATTTATACAACCCCTGATCTTCATCAGTCAGAGCGATGACAGAGAGTGATTCTTCGTTATCACCCACTGCAAAGTCCTTAATTGGCCCGGAAGTGATTGCATAAGATTGCTCCCCATAGGGGAAATTGATCGAGGGATGAATAATCCTTTCATTCTCTGTGAATTCGAGCCGATACTGATGATCGAAAATCAATATCTCACCAGAGGCCAAACCCACCGCTAACGCGCGTTGCATTTCATTGACCACTTGAAAAGAACGAATCGGATTATCTGCTGCTATGGGTAAAGACACCTGCTTGATAACTTCGCCGTCAACAATATCGAAGAAAAAAACCTGCCCACTATCAGTTAATCGCAGACCAATTTCCGCCTGCTCTTCTATAGCTAGGTATAAAGTTTTTTGGTCATCTCCTGGCGCCTGATAACGACTGCTAAATTCCACTACCGGGCGCTCAAACAGTGGTAGTACTACACTTAACAAAAAGATGAAAATTAGCGTAATCGCAATAATGACACCAATACCACCCACCTGAACAATACGACGTGCGAGCACATCCAAGAAGTTACGAATTTTCCATGTATTATCGACTTTATTCATCTTGACTAGATGCGTTTATTGTTGTTTTTTACGGTAATAATGCTGATGACGTATTAATGCTTATTATTTATGGGCATATGATACAGAGTTTGCGCTCAGACTATAGAGTTTTTATGCACAATTTAAAAAAAGCCCAGTAACTCTCATCACAGGGCGCGAGTACATTTAGAAATAGTTTCAGCAATTACAACCCCAATGATTCGAGGGTTTTCTTAGCCACACTGGAAGGTAATGGAATATAACCATCTTTCACAACCACCATCTGACCCTGCGATGAAAGTACCAATTTAACAAATTCACCCTCTAATGGAGAAAGTGGCTTATTAGGATGTTTGTTAACGTAGACATACAGGAATCGCGCCAATGGATATTTACCGGCAACTGCAGTATCTGCGTTAACTTCGACATAGTCTGTTGAGCCTTTCTTAGCGATGGGTAGCGCTCGAACACCGGTGGTTGTGTAACCGATGCCTGAGTAACCAATGCCATTCAAAGATTGGGTGATGGATTGCACCACAGAGGCTGAACCTGGTTGCTCATTCACCGATGACTTATAGTCGCCTTTACATAGAGCTTTTTTCTTGAAATATCCATAAGTACCCGACACTGAATTACGCCCAAACAACTGAATATCCTTACGTGCCCACTGACCCGTCAAACCCAAATCCCCCCATGTGTCCACTGTGCCTGAATAGCCACACTTACGTGTGCTGGAGAAAATAGCGTCAACTTGATCGATAGATAAACCTTGAATAGGGTTGTCTTTGTGAGCAAACACTGCGAGCGCATCAATAGCCACAGGCAGTGCGGTTGGTTTATAACCAAAACGCTTCTCAAAAGAGGCCAACTCTTTATCTTTCATCATGCGACTCATAGGCCCTAAATTTGACGTGCCTTCCGTCAATGCAGGGGGGGCTGTAGATGAACCTGCGGCTTGAATCTGAATATTCACATTCGGATAGAAGCGCTTGTACTCTTCAGCCCATAGTGTCATTAGGTTTGCCAAAGTATCAGAACCAACACTGGATAAGTTACCAGACACACCACTGGCAACCTCATAGTTAGGTAATGCCGGATCTACCCTGGCCTCAGCTAGAATAGCCGACGATGTGGCCAACATGAGTGTACCGATAAACATGCTTCTGTAATTCATAATCTTTTTAGATCTCCCATTCAAAGATGACTTAATTTGGGCAATTAGCAATCAACAAGAACTTCTTGTCCCAATACTCAGATCAAGTTAATGGACTAATATTACAGGGTGATGACATCAACTTACTCAAGCTTATCTGGGTCAATGTGCATGCCAGCAGGAAATGACAACTCGACTGTTGTACCGACACCAATCTCGCTTTGAATATATATCTGTCCACCATGGCGTTCCATTACATGTTTTACAATAGACAAACCTAATCCAGTGCCTCCCAAATCTCGTGATCGCCCAGCATCAACGCGATAGAACCTTTCCGTGAGACGCATTAAATGTTGTTCATCTATTCCCTCACCCTGATCACGCACATATAGACTTGCGCCCTTGTTCTTATGGACCTCCCAGTCAAAAGTAACACTCGCATCAGCGGAGGAATATTTGATCGCATTTTCGATGGTATTTTGAATCGCGCTACATAGCTCAGAGGAATCTCCAATACATAGACAAGGCCTAGGGAGATTGTTTTTAAATTGCTGCTGATGCAACATTTTTGAATCTGCGACTATTTGCACACATTCATCCACCAGTTGAGCTAAATCGATGGTTTCCTCTTTGCTTTGATTCAGCGGTAGGCTCTCCAATCTCGATAATGACAACAAATCCTCAACCAACCGTTTCATACGCAAAGCTTGTTGAAGTGCCGTGTTGATGACATCAGTGGTGGCGGTACCGGCAGTCTCTCTAATACTTAGGGCCTCCAAGTAACCCAAGACCGCTGTTAGAGGCGTGCGTAGCTCATGTGAAGCATTGGCGATAAAATCTTCTCGTACCTGTTGCAATCTCAATACTTCCAGATGGTCCTGCACATAGAATAAATTATGCCCCTTACCATAAGGAATCACTCTCATGACCAAATCATTTTGTTCACTTCGCGATGATTGAAATTCCAACGGGTGAGTAAAATCCCCATGATTCAGATATCGAATGATTTTAGGGTCACGCACAATATTACTGACTTTATTACCTTTATCTCTCTCAACATCGATGCCTAATACGCGCGTACTGACGTCATTAGCCCATTCAAGATTGTACTCATCATCCACGATCAACATCGCATCTGGCATCGCCGCGGTGGCCGCTTCAAAGCGATTAATCAATTCCTCAGCTTGTTTTTGCTGTATAAAATTACTCTTTTTAATGGCGCATATCTGATCGACAATATTTTGACACAAACCAAAAAGATCAGGAGGGTGCCGTGTGGAAGCACCCGAGGTCAACCACAGATATAACTGCAAAATCTGGGACAGCCACCAACCCATCACCGACACCAAGATAAAAATACTCACCCAACCCCACAGGCCTGTTATGAACCCTATCAATAACACCACCAATAGCGCCCCAAAAAGCACTTTGAGTTCAGATTTCAACCAGCTAATGTTCATGCTATGTCTTTAATGAAGCGGTAACCATAGCCTCTGACCGTTTGCACCATGGTATCGCAACCATGAGGCTTTAATAATTTACGTAAACGTAAAATATGAACATCTACCGTTCTCTCTTCCACAAATTTACTTCGTCCCCAAACAAAATCTAACAACTGTGCCCGGCTGTAAACCTTATCTATATGCGTCATAAAAAACTCTAATAAACGGAACTCGGTTGGGCCAATTTCTACCACTTGTTGCTTGATCACCAAGTGGTGAGCATCCAAATCTAATATCAAATCACCATAGATAATTTTGTTGTCTTGATGCTTAATATCTACGCGCCGCAACATGGCACGAATGCGTGCAGATAATTCTTTGACTGAGAAGGGTTTAGTAATGTAATCATCTGCTCCTGCATCCAGACCCTCTACTTTATTATGTTCTTGAGTTTTAGCAGTTAGCATAAGTATGGGTATTTCACGAGTGATTTCATCACGCTTAATTCTACGCACCAATTCTACGCCACTCACATCTGGCAACATCCAGTCCATGAGTATCAGATGAGGCTTTTGATCATTAATACACTTGTTTGCTTGCTGACCATTCTCCGCTTCAATCAATTCAAAGCGATCATTATTAATGGCAAATACCACCATATCTCGAATGGCTTTTTCATCTTCAACAATCAAAATACGATGTTTTTTCATTTAATAGTCCTGGCAGAATGACTGCTGCTAGCAGTTAGCTGAGCCCAATCTAATCTGACTTAGTATGACCCAAACTGAGATTAATTCTCAAGATACTAAACTGACACAAAAAAGGGCAGTCAAGACTGCCCTAAAAAACTCTTATTAGCGCATGCGAACATGCGTTTTATTTTAGAGTTAGAACTTGAAAATCAAGTCTGTTTGCAAGACTTTCTCTTTGTCATTATCATCGGCAAATCCACTAATGTCTTGCTCAGTATCATAGTAGTCAACTCCAAATACAACGTTTTTGTGTAAACCATAATTAAACACAAACTCATTGCCTTTGACGCCCGTTAGCCCACCAAAACGATCTGAACCTGGGAAAGCATCTAACCATGCATCTCGTTCAAGATCAGCATAGATATACTTGAATTGCCACTGATTACGATCTTTGACTTTTTTGTCACCAAACTTAAATCCGACCGCATAACCTTTGTCATCATCGCCATCTGAGTTTTTGATATAATCACCAAACACTGCGAACATTTTCCCAGCAAAAGCGGTGGTTCCCAACTCAGCAGACAAGCCCAGTGAGTCGTAATCATTCACATAGTTGCCGGCGGCTAGCGTGTTTGTTCCAGAGGCATGATCAAGAGCAGGTCCTCCTTCAATGTCTTTGAAGCGGTAGAGTGTACCCGCGACATTACCAAACATATTGCCTGACTGGAATTTATGGCCTAGCTGAGCATAACTCATCATAGGATCGTCCTTAGTGTCGATGTATTCATCTAATATCCATACACCACCACTCAGATAAGTTTCACCTGCAGAGGATTTATTTTTAAACTTAACTGACATACCCTCTGGATTGATATCGCCATCCCAAAGCAAGTCAGTGGGTGCCCATAGGTAATCTTTGCGCTTAAATTTACCTGCCACAATCGATGCATAATCCACTGGAGAGTATTCTACAAACGCATAATCCAGACGAATGTCCTTAGTTTCAAAAGTGTCATCAAGCGTTTCATTAGTCGATCTTGGATCATCACCACCACTGGCAAAACCCGCGCCCACTTTGAGTTGATCATTTACCTGACCCGTTGCGCCAAGACGAAATCTATAGCGATAACGCACCCGTGATTCTGGGTCAGCAGCATCATCGTCCTTGTAGTCAGAGTATTGACGGCGTAGACGCAAATCGCCTTTGAGTTTTATCTTCTCAGCCCACTTGGTTTTTTCTGTAGCGGCTGCAATTTCCGCGATAAGGCTGTCTTTAGTTTCATTTTGACTTGCCTGAGTTTTTTCCTCATCGGCTTTCACAGAATTCGCCAGCACACTATAAGCGTCTTCACTGATCGTTCCATTATCACGAAGCACCTTTAATAGATCTATCATTGCATCATTACTTGCAAATGATGGCGTCATTAACGACGCCATCACAGCAAACACCAACACGTGTTTAGCTTTAAGTTTCATAATCGTCCCCAGATTATTTTTTAAACAGTAATAAAAGTCACACACGCACAGTGCATAACAGTGTTTTTGTATAATATGATTGATTTATTACAGGCTGATTACATTGATTAAAAAATTTCGCTTATCTTATAGATGTAGATAAGACTTTGGATCGTTGATCTATGTCACTCGCATGAAATTAATCTAACACCGTCACAAAAAATCTTTCCAGAAGCTCTCACAATCAATCCACCAATCACCGTGGTGGCATGATATATCACGTAAATAGAATGAGACTAAGTAATGACAAAGTGCTACCTAACAACGCACCAGCGAAGACATCAGTGGGATAATGCAGTCATAGAATCACTCGTGACAAAGCGACAAGACCGGTGAAAATCCAAGCGCAATGCCGAGCAGAGATGTTTTTTGTGATCCCCAGCATCAAGTGTCCAGCTATCTTGAACTAAATCAAACAATTTCAATGCTGATGTTTCAACACCGAAAAACTACTCTCTAAATTAATGGAAAAGTTTTTTACCCTCTCACAAGCTAGATAAAACCGTTTATTTTTTGCGCCAACGTGTTCCTTCAGCACCATCTAATATTTCAATATTCATAGCCGCTAACTGATCACGAATGTCATCAGCAGTCACAAAATCTTTATCTGCTCGAGCTTGATTACGTCGCTCTATCAATTGATCTATGTTGGCATGCTCAGCCTCTTCACCATCCATACCGAACCAATCGCTGGGTGACTGTTGTAATAAGCCGATTAAGTTGCCACATTCTAACAAGCCAGCTTTTAATTGTGCCTGCTGATGAGGATCTTGACTAATATTCGCTTGCTTGGCGAGGCTATGCAGTTCGCTCATGGCCAGCGGGGTATTCAAATCATCACTCAAGGCCTGTTTGAAAGCATGTGTCAGACTTGCTTCACATGTTACGGACTGAATGTTTTCTAATTGTTCTAATGTCCCATACAATCTGTCCAGACTACTCTTGGCAGAAGTTAACAAATCATCTGTCCAATCTAATGGGCTCCTGTAATGTGAGCTCAGCAATGCGTAACGCACTGCCTCCCCGGGAGCTTCTGCAAGTAGATCATGCACCAACAATACGTTGCCAATCGACTTCGACATTTTCTCATAATTCACATTCACAAAACCATTGTGTATCCAATAATGACAAAACTCCTCGCCTCCATGTGAGCAAGTGCTTTGTGCGATTTCGTTTTCATGATGAGGAAATATTAAATCTTGTCCACCTCCATGAATATCGATGGTTTTGCCAAGATGCTTTTCGATCATGGCAGAGCACTCTATGTGCCAACCGGGTCGACCGGCACCCCATGGACTCTCCCATGAAGGCTGTTCTGGCGTGGAAGGCTTCCATAAAATAAAATCTGCCGGGTCTCTCTTGTAAGGAGCCACTTCAACACGTGCACCAGCAATCATGTCATCACGATTGCGTCCAGATAACGCACCATATTGCTCGAACGCTGGCACATTAAACATCACATGTTGTTCAGCCTCATAGGCATAACCCTGTTCTATTAAGCGCGCAATCATTTGAATGATTTCATCAATGTGGTCGGTGGCATGAGGTTCTATATCCGGCAAACCTACGCCCAATGAAGCCATATCTTGACGATAGATATCTGCAAACTTTTGAGTGATGACTTCTATACCCACACCCTGTTGTAGTGCCGCAGCATTAATCTTGTCATCCACATCAGTAATGTTGCGGGCATATACCACTTGCTTGTATTCATTTCTAAGCAGTCGCACTAACACATCAAACACCACCGCTGGACGCGCATTACCAATATGCGCATAACTGTAAACTGTCGGCCCACACACATACATGGTGATACGCTCGGGATCGATAGGGACAAATTCTTGTTTAGTTTTCTTGAGTGTGTTGTAAAGCTTAATGGTCATGATGGTTCGATTAAAATAAACGCGAAACAGAAAAATCCGCCAAGCTGAGTAAGGCAATTTTATAATCACTATCCGGCAAATTCTGTAAGTGTTGTTTTGCCAGATCAACTTCTTTCAATGCTACCTGTTCAGTATAATCAAGTGCTTTGGTGGATTGTATAATCTCAATGACGCGCTCTAACTGATCTCTATCACCTTGTTCAATTACTTGTTTCAATTGTTGCACTTGTTCAATACTGCCATGCTTAAGTGCGTAAATAATCGGTAAAGTTGGTTTGCCCTCAGCTAAATCATCACCCACATTTTTACCTATGGTGTCACTGTCTGCTCGATAATCCAGCACATCATCAATCAACTGAAAAGCTGTTCCTAAGTGCATACCGTAGGCAGCCATATCTTGCTCAATCTTTGCAGTCTGTTCAGACAACACCGCGCCCACTTGGGTGGCAGCTTCAAATAATTTAGCTGTTTTAAAACGAATCACCTCCATGTAGCGCTCTTGAGTAGTGTCAGGATCATTGCAATTCATCAATTGTAATACTTCCCCCTCAGCGATGGTATTCGAAGCCTTTGAGAGAATTTCCATCACTCGCAAATCACCAATCTCTACCATCATCTGAAAGGCACGTGAAAACATAAAATCA
>Ga0181563_10000403_pt1 | contig 40818 bp, 36 predicted proteins | sample 011ome_25_FD_133759 | JGI IMG/M metagenome (GOLD analysis project Ga0181563, IMG submission 133759) | Coastal salt marsh microbial communities from the Groves Creek Marsh, Skidaway Island, Georgia - 011512CT metaG (megahit assembly) | ecosystem: Environmental > Aquatic > Marine > Intertidal...
AATCCTGAAACATAATCCTGAAACATAATCCTGAAACATAATCCTGAAACATAACCCTGAAACATAAGCTGCGGCTTCCTGGCGCAACTAAGCGCTAACGGGCCGGCAAGTAATCCGCCAGATTGATATCGTCCATTTGCTCGAGCAAGAGGAATTGATCGGCATAAGCCCGATAAACACCTGACTCGAGAAAGAGCCTGAATAGCTCGCCATCAAGATGCTGGTCCTGAACCATCTGCGCCATGATCTTCATGCTCTCGCTCAGGGTCTTTGGCTGCTTGTAGGGTCTATCCGCAGCCGTCAACGCTTCAAAGACATCGGCGATTGCCATGATCCGTGCAGGCACAGACATGTCCTCGCCCTTGAGTTTTTTTGGATAACCAGTGCCATCCATTTTTTCGTGGTGCCCACCGGCAATTTCCGGCACTCTCGCCATATGCTGCGGAAACGGCAGGTTTTCCAGCATCACGATGGTTTGCACTATGTGATCATTAATCTTAAAGCGCTCTTCCGCTGTTAGGGTACCACGGGCAGTACTTAGGTTATAAATCTCTCCCAGATTATATTTGTGAGGCGGTACCTCGACCTGAAAACCATAGGTGTTAAGCGGATCAGCTGAGTGGACTTGAATATCGTGGGCGATAATGTGATCGGCTCGATCAGCGAGCAGATTTTCTTGCACTGGCAGGCGAGCTTCCGGCTGCAGCGACTTACGCTTCATCTCCTCCTGCGAGATTCCCAGTCGGTCACTCAAGGTTCGAGTCCACTGAATACGGGCGATTCTGTGCAGACGCTCAACTCGGCTGGCAGCCATAAATTCACCGCCAAGATTGCACTCAGCAACAAACTCAAAATCATCGTCTAGCGCTTGCAGCCGTTGCTCTAATGCCCGCTTCAGCTCGACGCCATTCCTCGCCCCCTCAAGTAGCTGTCGCTGATACTCTATCACGGCTTCACATTTGACGACCTCGAAGCGCATGCGAATTTCATGCAAACGATCGGTGATGGTCTCAAGCTTGGTCGCCTTGTCGACAACATACTCTGGCGTCGTTACCTTGCCGCAATCGTGCAGCCATGCTGCGATATGGAGCTCGTACCACTCTTCTTCAGTCAGGCTGAAATCAGCGAAAGGCGGCTTTCGAGAATCGCACGCTGCACGTGTGAGCATTTCAGTGAGCGCCGGTACTCGCTGGCAATGTCCCCCTGTGTAAGGCGACTTGGCATCTACGGCACTGGCCATCAACTCGATAAAGGACTCCAGTAGATGTTTTTGTGATTCAATCAGATTCTGGTTTTCCAGCGCCACCGCAGCCTGCGAGGCGAGCGCCTCAATCAGCGGCTCTATGTCTGGATTAAACGGCACCACAGCACCTGTTCTGGAGTCCGTCGCATTCAGCAACTGCAGCACACCGATCACATAGTTTTGCCGATTTTTTAATGGGATGGTGAGAAACGAAGTGGATCGATAGCCTGTCACGGCATCAAACTTTTTGGCACCAGCAAAGTCAAATTCAGTCGAGTCATAGGCATCATGCACATTGATCGTTTTACCGGTGAGCGCAGCATCCGTCACAATATTTTGATGATTTGCTTCGCGTTTACCGTCCGCGCTCGAGAGATACATGTCGACCGGCGGCAGCGTCACCGCCACACCAGTCGTGCCGCCCTGCGCCACCCCAAGGGAGTCGGTTCTGAGGATCCTGAACTCTAGCTGGTCCTGTTTGGTGCGAATGTACAGGGTACCGGCATCTGCATGGCCGATACTCATGGCTTCCAGGAGAATGGTTTCCATCAGTCGAGCCGGATTCTTCTCGGCAGAAAGCGCAATACCAATATCTATGAGACGCTTAAAAGAGGCCTGTTCAGAAATCATAAGTTGCTCTTCGCACCACTCATGGCATCACCCTTTTAAGAATGTACTGATCGTCGAGCCTAACATAACAGGTATTGAATCGACGCGAATCACCGACAATCGGCAAAGGGGAAGTACACTGATGGTATGTGGGCCGTGGCCGAGCAGGCGCAGCCAGCCCACCCGACTCGATTTGTAAAGGCTCACAGGCGCTAAGTAAAAGCCTTTTCCAGCGCCTGTCATCTGCTGCCCATTCTGCTATGCTCGGGTTGATTGCCAGGCGCAGCCTCGACCGAGTTCGAGCTATAGCCCTTAAAGATTAGACCTTGATGATTAGATGCTGAAGACTAGATGCTGAAGATTAACGGAACACGTTTCGGATCCATATCGAACCCTTAATGCACTTTTAATAAACCCTTACTCCACAGTGACCCAAACTATGGCCACCAAAATACCCTTTATCTATCAATACCCTTACGAATACGCCCAATTGGAGGAGCTTTCTCCGCTGATTCGCCGAGTCACTGCGCGCAATCCTAGCGGCTTTACGTTTCGCGGTACTGGCACCTATATCATCGGCCGCGGTAACGTTGCTGTCATAGATCCCGGCCCTCTGCTGGACGAACATATCGAAGCGCTGAAGACCTGCCTGAAAGGCGAGACGGTCACTCACATCCTGATTACACATACCCATTATGACCACTCGCCGGCGGCCGCTCCGCTCAAAGCCTATTGGGGAACTAAAACCTATGGGTATGGACCCCATGGTGCCGGCAAGCGCGATCAGGGCGTTTTGATTGAGGAAGGCGGAGATATGGATTTCGTGCCGGATGTTGTGATTCGCCACGGTGACATCATCAAGGGTGATGGCTGGACCGTGGAGTGTGTCTACACGCCAGGACACACCTCAAACCACGTTTGCTTTGCTCTGCTGGAGGAAAAGGCCTTGTTTACAGGCGATCACGTGATGGGTTGGTCAACCAGTGTCATAGGCCCGCCGGATGGCGACATGACCCAGTATATGCGCAGTCTGGAGTTGTTACTGAACAGGGACGATGAAGTCTACTGGCCGACTCATGGCACCAGCATCAGTAATGTGAAGGACTATGTTCACGCTTTCATCGCCCATCGCCTGGAACGGGAACAGCAGATAATCGATTGCGTCGCTCAAGGCTATTCCAAGATTCCCGATATGGTACCGGTGATGTATACCGAAACCGACCCAAGCCTTTACGGTGCGGCAGCCAGATCAGTGCTGGCAGCGATGGCACGCCTGGTGGCAAATGGCCAGGTGGTGAGCAATGAGCCAGAATTAAGCCTGACCGCAGAGTATCGTCTGGCCGACGCCTGACGGCTGAGTCAGGCATCTGTGTTCAACTCTGCTTCTTCTGCCTGAAACTGTTGCTTAAAACGGCAGCTTAAAACGGCGCTGGCAACCAGCAGCGCCCGCAGAGCTAGCCAGCATCGGTCACAGTCTGCCAGGTATTTTCCGCGCCTCTGGACACTACAAATCGGCCAATGGCCTGCTGCCAGTAACCTTCATTGCCATACTCGTCTCGCCAGCACCACAATCGACGGGTTCGCAGATTCAAACCATGTTCCATCGTATAACCCATGGCACCATGGACCTGGTGGGCTATCTCTGTCGCGGCACCAACCGCCTCACTGATACGCGCCTTGGCGATGGCAATGTCCAACCTATTCAAGGATGCCAAGGCATCATTCAGGGAGTCTGCCGCACGCTGACAGGCTGCCACTTCGCCAGCGAGTACGGCCAGCTGCTGCTGAATAGCCTGAAACTGTGCGATCGGTCGGCCAAATTGCTGGCGTTCCGTGGCGTAGCGTACCGACTGTTCAAGAATCGAGGTCATAGCGCCAGCCATCATCACTGACCGAGTGGCGGCACCCAGGTGCAACAGCTGTGCCTCAAGGTCCTGATCTGCGGAAAAGACAACGTTTTTCGGCAACAGGCAATCGATAACCATGGCAGAACGGGGCTCGCCGGCCATGGTACGCGTGACCTGCTGTTCAATGTCGGCCAGCGGCATCAGACATAGGTACGAATGGCCAGCATCGTCACTGGCGACTACTACAAGCGTGGCGCAGTTGGTTGCAAACGGCACATCGGTAGCCAGACCCTGAAGCCGATAACCGTCTGCTTGGTGCTTAAGATTGAGGACCGAATTCGACACAGTGACAGGCCCTACTGGCATCTGCGCCCCTACCAGCTCGCACAAGCGCGCAGCCATAAAAGTCTCTGCCAATGGTACCGGCGCACCAACACTTGCTGCTTCGCGAATCACCAGCAGGGAGTCGGCAAGTTCGCCCCCTGTACCGCCAATGGCGTCGCTGATGCCCGCAAGCGTCAGACCATTATCTTCCAGGGTTTGCCACAGATCTGCGGCCCAGTCGCCAGCCTCTGACGCATCGACCACAGCATGGGTGCACTTGTCCTGCAGAATGCGCCTGACGGTATCGGTAATTAATTGTTGGTCATTCATCAGCAGCTCCTTATCGCAGTCCAAGCCCACGGGCTATCACGCCGCGCAGAATTTCCCGTGTACCACCCCGCAGCGTAAAAGAAGGCGCGTGCAGAACACATTGTTGCAGCGTGTTTTTGAAGCGGGTTGACGGGGCGACCGGCGCCAGCACACGAATCAACTCTGGCACAAGACGCTCATAAGTGTTCCCCAGGTCCTTAATCAGCGCGGCCTCGGTAATCGGCGTTTTACCTCCCTCCAGCATGGCCGCGACCGAAATCGACATCCTTCGCAGCGTAATCAGATTTGCCATTAAGCGACCAATCAGCGCAAGCTGCGCCTCACTGGGACTCGCGCCCACTTCACGAATAAACTCGACCAGGACACGAAATGCGCTGAGAAACCGTTCCGGGCCGCTGCGCTCATAGCCCAACTCGCTGACGACTTGCTCCCAGCCATTGCCCGGCGTGCCTATGACATTGGCATCCGGTATAAAGACATCATCGAAAAAGACTTGGTTGAAATCACTGTCGCCGGCTAGGTTGAGAATACCCTTGATAGTGACGTTGGGATCCTGCAGATCCACAATAAATTGGCTCAAGCCCGCATGCCGGTTGCTGGACGCAGGTTCGGTGCGCACCAGCGCTATCATGTAATGGTTCATATGGGCGCCACTCGACCAGATCTTGCTGCCGTTCAATAGCCAGCCCCCATCGACCCGGGTGGCACTGGTACGCACTGATGCCAGGTCAGATCCGGTATCTGGCTCACTCATGCCGATCGAGAAGTAGCACTCACCACGAACGATACGGGGCAGATACTCCAGCCTTTGTGCTTCCGTGCCGAATTTGAGCAGCTGCGCACCGCTCTGCCGATCCGCAATCCAGTGTGCGCCTACCGGCGCGCCCGCCGCCAGCAGCTCTTCGGTAACAACATAGCGCTCTAAAAAGGAACGCTCGGCTCCGCCATATTGTTTCGGCCAGGTCATGCCGATCCAGCCACGCTGGCCAAGACGCTGGCTGAACTCCGCAGATTCCCCGGCATTGAAGTCTGAATTACGTAAATAGTCGTCTGCCAGCTCGCCCTCGACGAAGGCTCTCACCTCGGCGCGCAGCGCTACAGAGCTCTGCGGGAGTTTTACCGGTTCAAATTGCAGCCCCTGAAACATAGATCAAATCCAGCTATTAAATCAGTCGCTAAGGTAAAGACTTCGGCTCGACAATGCAACGCAGGCAGACAGAAAAAGGCCAGCTATTGCAGGTCCTGTTCTGCGAGTCGGCAGGCGTTATCCACGTATATCATCGTTTCCGTAGGTTTCGTGAAAAAGGTCGAGCTCTGCTTCAATGTCGGCCATATTTTCCTCAAATCGCGCGAGGTGAACCAAGGCATCACCTTCATTCACCAGCGGAATTCTCGACTGACCAATGACTATACCGTCAAACGGACACACCAATCGTGTGTTGATACCGCTGAATATGTTCGTTGGGTCTGACACAGTGCCGATCAACTCGCCCTTTTTCACGCGATCGCCCAACTGCACCCTGGCCTGAAAAGAGCCACTGGCTGGTGCTCGCAGCCAGCGGCTGCTGCGAGCAATATAAGGCTCAGGCAAAGGCTTTTTGCGACGCATCGCGGCGATCATGCCCAAGGCCCGCATCACATTCAAAATACCTGCAACGCCAACCTTGATTGACACCTCGTCATAGCGCAATGCTTCGCCTGCCTCGTAAAGCAATACCTTGACGTTGTGCTCGATCGCAACCTGACGTAACGATCCGTCTCGCTCATTGGCGTTCAACAGCACCGGTACGCCGAAGACTGACGCCAGCCTGGCTGTTTCCTGATCATCGAGATTGCCACGTACCTGCGGCAGATTCGAGCGATGCTGAGCGCCGGTATGCAAATCTATGCCAAAGTCACATTTTTTGACGACCTGCTCGAGAAAAATATGGCACAGACGCGCAGTCAGAGAGCCGCGTTCCGAACCAGGGAACGAACGATTGAGGTCCCGCCCGTCTGGCGAATAACGAGAATGCTGAAGCATGCCAAAGCCGTTAATCACTGGCACGCAAATCAGACAACCTTTCATTCCGTCAAAACGCCGCTGGGTTAAAAGCCGACGAATAATTTCCACGCCATTGAGCTCATCGCCATGGATGGCGGCGCTGATAAACAGCGTGGGGCCTGGCAACCGGCCGTTAATGACATGGACTGGCAAGTGCATCGCTGTGTTGGTGTAAAGGTTTGCCACCAGCAACTCTACTAACCGCTTCTCGCCAGGTTTTATCAGCGTCCCGCCAATTTCCACCGTCTTTTGCTTACTCGTCGCCAAGGAACATCCCGCCTGTTGTCAGACCTAAGTCATGGTGGCTCGAATATACCACTACCGATACCCATCCTATACGCTTCAAGGCGATGAACTTCTGCTAACTTTCGCCACGAGTTGCTGTGGACAACGCTGCCGCGCCCGAAACTCGTCACGGCGTTCAATAACCCGGTCTAAATATCGATCATTCATCCTGTGTCGGCAAATGTCGCTCGACCTGCTGCCATTCGGAATTGCGCAGATGAATATCTCGCTGCGGATAAGGAATTTCAATGCCGTTGTCTTTGAAGCTGCGCCAAATTCGCATCAGTATCTCGCTATTAAGATTCGCTCGACCGCTCATTGGGTCATCAATCCAAAAACGCAGCTCCAACTCTATGGCGCTGTCTCCAAAGCCGCGCAACAGACAGACAGGTCCTGGCGACTGAAGGACCCGCTCAGCACTGCTGGCCGCCGCGAGGCAGAGCGCCATGGCTTGCTCGATATCTGTTTTATAGTGGACACCGACCGCCAACCTGATGCGATAGAGGTTGTTGCTGTGCGACCAGTTTTCGACCCGATTAACAATCAACTCCTCATTCGGGATCAGATGCTCAATACCGTCTCGAGTCGTGACTGACACATAACGCGCCCCCAGAGAGTCCACACGACCATAGTAGTTGGCAACGGCAATCACATCCCCCGGCTTAATCGACTTATCCATCAGAAGAATAATGCCGCTGATCAGATTGGCAACGATCTTCTGTAACCCCAGACCGATACCAACACCCACTGCACCACCTATGACGGCAAAAGCTGTCATGTCAATACCGACGGCACTGATGGCAACAACCACGGCAATAAACATCACGGTCAACTTGAACAGTTTAGCAAACAACGTCTGAACTGAAGGGGTCAGGTCCGGAATCATCTTGATGCGATTCTCGAACAGTGTTGACAGAACATTGGATACCCAAAGCAGAACACCGAGTGCGAACATGCCCTTGAGTACAGTAAACAGGGAGACTCTCACCGAGCCGAAATCGGTACCAATATATTTCAGCAACTCTATCGACTGGCCAAGCCAACCGACGATATTCAGTGCGGCGACAGACCAGGCGACCAATGCCAGGGCTCGACCTAGCAGCTCACTTTGAATGAACGTGGTCACAATTCGAATCAGCACCCAGGCAGTCAGCAGACTTGCTGTCACTCGCATCAGGCCAGGCTCAAACCCCACTAGCTGCGCAAGCCAATTGCATCCCCATTGCATAACGAGCCAGTACAGGGGCATCAGAATCACTACAGCAACCGACAGTAATCGATATAAAGCCTGGTTATTCTGCTGTTGATCGGCCAGGGCGAGCAACTTGGGTCGGTAACGGCTCGCCAAAAAGTATGCCACCATGCCGACAAACAGCACGATACTAAGCTCGACCGCCGACTGCAGACTGAAGACTCGATCAACAAACAGACGCCACTCACTGATCACAATTTTTATAAAGGGCAAACTCTGCAAGTCACTCATCTGGCGGCATGCTCTCTGTCAGGTAGACTTGGGATAATAACAACAGAACTCAGGCGCTGCACTCACAACTGCCAGGGATACGCAGCAGAGAGCAACTGAAGTCAATCAAAGGCCAAGGATCGACAAACAGACGATAGAAAAGATGCTCGGCGGCATTTGCCGAATGGGCCGTTGGTCGCCGGAACCGGTGAACTCGGTCACAATTTTTAGTTTCCAACCAGAAATCTTCAACATCGAGATCTAAGCTAGCCTTCAACGCAAAATGTGCGAACGAGGTGTCTCCATGGAAGTCTTACTATATGTCCGCATAGCCATTCTGTTTTTACTCTTTTCAGTGACCTTGAGCATGAACCTTGACGACAATTTGATTGCTCGACTCGGTTTTTCCGTCAACCTCGGCTTGATCTTGGTACTTGCGACTACCTGCACTCTATTCGTTGCCCGTCGCCGCGAGCTTATCGTTGCGCTTATCGTCTTTTTGTCGTTGAACGCAAATATGCCGGCAGATTTCAGCCTGAACCTGGGCTACGACCGGGATCTATATGGTGGCCTGATGCTCGCCCTGCTTCTGCAACCTCTGTTGATGCGAGTGCTGGACTGAGCATTCAGGCAAATTTCTCTGTGCCGCCGTGAACCGGGTAAGTGTGCCGTCAATTCCGCACAGGCCAGGTTCCGAGACTGCGCTTTCTGATCAGAAGGCTTACCTGCTACTCATCAAGAACGACCAAATCGCAACAACCGAGGACCGTCTGGCTTTCTCGACAGGCCGGGCTTGCAATCTGCTGTCAGCCGAATTCCACCTACCGCCTGCAAATAGTTTTGCTATCCAACAGCCGCTGGTTTAGTTTTCTCATCACGGTTTGCGCATTGATATTTGCCTCTTGAAGGAGGACACAGCGAATGGATCAGGACTCAATCAATCAGGTCATCGACGGCGGTCTGTTGCCCAGACGGGCATTGCTGAAGGCATCAGCACTGGGACTAGCCACCAGCTTCGTCCTACCAGCCCGGGCTACTGAGAACTGGATGCTCCATGCCGGCGAACCTCAGAGTGACTATGGCCAACCATCGCCCTTCGCCCGCCTTAAGCGAGAACAGACAGGCGGTCACCCATTGGGCCCCGCTGCAGGATCATCATCGACACCCCTGCAAGACCTCAATGGCACCATCACACCTAACAGTCTGCATTTCGAACGTCATCACAGCGGCATACCTGCCATAGATCCGAGGCGCCATACTCTGACACTGTACGGTGATGTCAGACAGCCCCTGCAGTTTCGCTACGAAGACCTGCTCGCCTATCCGATGGAAACTCATCAATACTTTTTGGAGTGCTCAGGTAACAGCTTTCGCAATACTCTGGCCACACCACTGGATCTGACCGCCGGTTCGCTGAATGGCCTGATCTCAAACGCCGAGTGGACAGGAATACCGCTCCATTATCTTTTAGATGAAGCCGGTGTGGCCGACTCGGCACGTTGGGTGATCGCTGAGGGTGCCGATGCCGCCGGCATGACCCGCAGTGTGCCTATGTCATTGGCCCTGGACAAGGTCATGATCGCCTTGTACCAGAATGGCGAGCCGCTACGCCCGGCCCAGGGTTATCCTATGCGCCTGTTCGTTCCTGGCTGTGAGGGCAATATCAGCGTCAAGTGGTTGCGCAGCCTCAAAATCCAGGCGCAGCCAGCCTATACGCGAGAAGAAACCAGTAAGTACACTGAGTTATTACCGAATGGCAAGGCCGAGATGTTCTCTCTGGCGATGGGCGTTAAGTCACTGATCACCTCGCCGTCAGGCCGCATGACCCTGAACAGAAAAGGCCTCTATGAAGTGACCGGCTTGGCCTGGTCTGGTGCAGGCACCATTCGAGGAGTTGAAGTCAGCGCCGATGGTGGCATTAGCTGGGAACCGGCCGTGTTGCAGTCTGACCCCAGACCCCTGGCGCTGACGAGATTCCGGCTGCCATGGCGCTGGGTTGGTCAAAGCAGCATTCTGCAAAGCCGTGCGACAGACGAACAGGGTCAGGTTCAGCCCAGTCGAGCAACGGCACTGGCACGCTACTCCCCCGCCGGCTTCTATCACTACAACGGCATCCAAAGCTGGCATGTCTCTAGCGCCGGGGTGGTTAAAAATGTCTATGTGTAAGCCGTTTGCAGCGCACATGAGGACCCTGCGTACTCTCTTTCGAGTGCTGCTGGTCGCGGCACCAGTGCTTGCCGAAGCTGGATTTGATCCGCGGAATGGCGGACCGGGACTTGGTCGACCCGCACCTGATTACCAAGGGACTATTGTCTCGGGCGATGGCTCGGGGCTACCCCAGGGGTCCTCCAGTGCTGCGCAGGGCGAGGCCATTTTCGCCTTGCGTTGTGCCGCCTGTCACGGAGTTGACGGTCAATTGGCCGGTAACTCACTGGTTGGCGGTATTGGCAGTCTGGCAACGGCCAGCCCCCTCAAGACAGTCGGTAGTTATTGGCCCTACGCACCCACTCTGTATGACTATATCGCTCGTGCGATGCCCTACAACGATGAGAAATCTCTGACAGTCGATGAGGTTTACGCAGTCACTGCCTACGTGTTGTATCTCAACCGTATCGTCGAGCTTAACCAGGTATTGAGCGATAAAAATCTGGCCGACGTAAACATGCCCAATCGAGGAGGTTTCATCGAATTGCAGGAGTGAAACTCAGCCGTTGGCAGCCAGTTGCGTCTCGATAAATTCCATTCGGTCTTTGCCCCAGTAGAGGCTATCCTCGATGATCATGGACGGTGCACCAAACACGCCACGAGCCAGCGCATCATTCGTCGAGTCGATAAGCGCTGCGCGTACGCCAGGACTTTCACTCGCCAACTCAAATTCAACGGGATCAACCCCCAAATCAGCCGCGATATCCCTGAGTACTGCATACTCCCCGATGGTGCCAACATTGTTTTCCCAATAGGCGGCGAAGATCGCCTCGATGAACGCGTCTTCCTGACCCCACTGGCGCATGGCTATGGCACCCTTGAGCGCTCGACTGGTTTTAATAGGAAATTGATCCGGCATTCTGAAGGGTAATTGGTAGCGCTTGGCCCAGCGCATCAGATCGTCTCGACGATTGCGTAATTTCGCCTTCGATTCATCCATCAGCACATAGCGATTAGACTGAAAGACATGTCCCAAATTAAAGGGATGCCAGCGGATTTGAGCGTTATATCGCGCCGCCAACGGGCGCAGCAGCTTAAGCGCGAAATAGGTGTTGGTGCTGCCCAGATCCCAATAAAAATCAATCGTCTTCGTCACTGACTACTCCTTCAATCATTGCTCAACTTTTTCTCCAAGGACTCGCCGCAATCGTGCTGTCTGCGTTTGCTGCGAGAACCACAGAAGACTCGGTTAAAAGTCGAGACTTTTCTCGGCTGTCAATCATGGTATCTGCCATCGCTCAAGTCCAGCATTGGGCCTCGCCGCACAGATTCACCATTTGCGCTGACAAAAGCACTTTTCACTCGAATCCTAAATGGGTTACCTTATGACACATCTACACCTTGTCAACCGGAGGAAAGTGTATGACTGCGAACCTGGGTAACGAAGTGACCATGCTGGACGTCGCGATAATCGGCGCCGGTTTCTCTGGCATGTATATGCTGCATCAGGCACGCGACAAGCTGAAGCTGAATACTCGCGTGTTTGAGGCCGGTGATGGGGTTGGTGGCACCTGGTATTGGAACCGCTATCCGGGCGCTCGATGCGACTCGGAAAGCTACTACTACTCCTACTCTTTCTCCGAGGAGCTGGACCAGGAATGGAGCTGGACCAGTCGCTATCCTGGCCAGGCAGAAATTCTGACCTATCTGAATCACGTTGCCGACCGCTTCAAACTTCGCCCTGATATCCAGTTCGAAACCCGCATTGAGCAGGTTCACTTCGACGATGCCACAAATCGCTGGAACCTGACGACCAATAAAGGTGAAAAATTCTCTGCGCAATTTGTGGTCACAGCCGTCGGTTGTCTCTCGACCAAGAACACACCGAATTTCCCGGGCCTGGATAACTTCAAGGGCGACTGGTATCACACAGGCGCCTGGCCCCATGAAGGGGTCGATTTTACCGGTAAACGGGTCGGGCTGATCGGCACCGGCTCCACAGGTATTCAGGCAACACCTGTGATTGCCGCCGAGGCGGACCATCTGACGGTGTTTCAACGCACACCGAACTTCAGCGTACCGGCTCGCAACGGCCCCATGACGAAAGATTTTGCCGCTGAGGTCAAGGCCACCTATCGCGACATTCGCGCCCGTTGCCGCCAAACAGGCAACGGTTTTCCGTTCATACCCACCGAGCGCCTGGCACAAGACGTGACGCCCGAGGAACGTGAAGTCATTTATCAGGATCTGTGGGAGAAAGGCGGCTTTCGCTTTCTATCTGACTCCTTTGCCGACTTGGTCATCGATCAGGCCGCCAATGATACTGCCGCCGACTTCATTCGCGGTCGGATCCGCAGCATAGTCAAGGATCAGTCGGTCGCGGAAAAATTGCTGCCCCACGATCACCCCTATGCGACCAAGCGCCCGCCTATCGATACCAACTACTACGATACCTTTAACCGGGACAATGTCACGTTAGTCGACGTGCGCGAGGCGCCGATCGTTGAGATCACCGAAACCGGTGTCCGCACCGAGACCGGCGACTATCCCGTTGACATACTTGTGGTCGCCACAGGCTTTGATGCCATGACCGGACCGCTGCTGGCCATGGATATCGAAGGCAAAGGTGGGCTGCCACTGAAGTCTGCCTGGGAAGCAGGTCCGCGGACCTACCTGGGACTGCAGGTTGCCGGGTTTCCCAACCTGTTCACCATTACAGGTCCAGGCAGTCCGTCGGTGCTCACGAATATGCCTGTCGCCATAGAGCAGCATGTGGAATGGATCACGGAATGTATCGCCTATCTGCGAGACCATGGTTTATCACGTATCGAGGCTAAAGACGATGCTCAGGAAGAATGGGTTTCCCATGTTTCTGAAATTGCTGATGGAACCCTGTATGTGAAGGCCAACTCTTGGTATGTGGGCGCCAATGTCCCGGGGAAATCTCGCGTGTTTATGCCTTACGTCGGCGGACTCGACGTCTATCGTGCGCGCTGTCAAGAAGTGGCAGAAAAGGGTTACGAGGGCTTTGCACTGAGTAACTAGCCCTCGGCGCACGAATGAAGTAGCGCTTGCGGTAAACCGGTGACAGGCTCAGGAGCAACCTGCCACCGGGAGGCGTCAGGCTGTGGCGCTGGGGCGGGCAGCAACCCGCTGATACCAGGCGCTGATATTTTTGTTGTCCTCATTCATGGGTTGGCCAACTTGAGCACCAAACTCCAGAAAACAGAACAACAGCACGTCTGCCAGAGAAAAGCGATCGCCACAAACGAACTGTTTGCCCGTCATCTGCTGGTCCAGCCAAGAAAGCCGCTCCTGGGTCAGCAGCTTAAGATCATCCGCTGCATGAGGAATGGTTCTGAGGCGATCCTTGAACAAGGCCAGCCCTTCTGAATAGCGGAATCCGTTGGCCAGATTTTCGAGTATTTGCAAGTCGATACGACGGCTCCACATACGCGTCTCAGCGCGCGCCTCAGGAGTCGTACCTATCAGATCTGAGTGACCATGTTTGTCGTCCAGGTATTCACAGATAGCAGTAATTTCTGCAATAAAACTGCCGTCATCCAATTGCAGCGCTGGCGTCGTGCCGCTGGGATTTTTCGATAGATAATCCGGCTGGCGATTCTCACCGGCCATCAAGTCGATATCCAGAGTATCCAGGCTCAGGCCTCGCTCTGCGATAAACATACGGACAACCTTGGGATTAGGTCCAACCGAATTAATGAGTTTCATTCTGACTCCTTTTGACGAGCTTTAGCTCATGACAACTTGTGTGAATAACTTGTGTGCATAACTTGTGCGAATAAATTGGGTTAATATACCCCTGGCGTTAAGCTTACCGCTTCGAATTTATACCGAAATAACCTGATCGATGCCAGCAAAGCATGCATTTTCATTGAATTTACTCACCAAATCATTATCCTGCCTCTCGCCTGACGACGGTGCCTTGCCCGACACGAGCCGGGAACCGCGGCTGCCGAATCGCTGTCAGTCTATGCCTGCCGAACAGCGATTCGAGCACCAATGGCTCGGCGTCAGTAGTGTAACTACCCGGCTTTCGGCTACTCAACCCAAGACTGGAGTCGACCCTTGAACGACCGCAGTAAGGCCCATATGCTTTGGCACTATAGCCAGGGCTTTCGACAGCACTTCCTGCTGGCCGTCGCTGCCATGACAGTCGGCTACGTGATGATGTTTGGCGTGCCACTGGTCATGAAGTATGCCATTGATATCATCACTGCTGAGACCGGCAATCTACCGCCTGCCTTTCTCGAAGTTCCGAGCCGCTGGTTGAGTAGCGGCGGAACACCCTCCCACCTGGTGTACCTGCTAGTCGCGGCGCTGAGCATCGTCCTTCTCACTATTGGTGCTGGTATCTGCCTGTATATTCGCGGCCGCCTGATCGCTGTCGGTTCGGAAGGTATGATTCGCGCACTCCGTGATCGCGTCTTTCACCACCTTGAACATCTACCTGCCGAATACCATGACCGCACCGACACTGGCGATCTGGTTCAACGCTGCACCTCTGATGTCGAAACTGTGCGCGTGTTTCTCGCTGGCCAGATCGTCGAAATCAGCCGAGCGTTGCTGATGCTGCTGGTTGTGCTGCCCATTTTATTCAGCCTCGACGTGGATATGGCCTGGCTTTCTTTAGCGACGATTCCGCTGCTGTTTGTGTTCGCCTACATTTTTTTTCAAAAGGTTAAAACCTTGTTTCTGCTGGTTGACGAAGCTGAGGCGCGAATGACAACGATGCTGCAGGAGAATCTGACAGGTATCAGGGTCGTACGCGCCTTTGCACGACAGGGCTTTGAAAAGGAAAAATTTGCGGAAAAGAACGCGGACTTTCGCGATCTGAATAACCGCCTGATCAAGTTGCTGGGTGTCTACTATGGCCTCAGCGATCTGATCTGCCTAAGCCAGATAGGTATTCTGCTGATCGTCGGTGCGCTTTGGGTGCTTGAAGGTTTCCTGTCCGTGGGTACCTTGTTCGCGTTTATTACCTACGAGAGCATGATTATCTGGCCGATTCGGCATATGGGTCGCGTTCTGACAGATTCCGGTAAGGCGATCGTCTCAATGGGTCGACTGGCGGAGGTTCTGGCGGAACCCGTTGAAACTCAGCACGAATCCTATCCCGCTAGCGCCCTGCAGGGTGAGATTGCGTTCAATCACCTGAGTTTTAGCTACTCGGTCGACAAGCCCGTCCTCACAGATGTTTCATTTCACCTGCCGGCCGGACAGACACTCGCCCTTCTCGGCCCGCCAGGCTCAGGCAAGTCTACCGTCGCCCAGTTATTGATGCGCCTATATGACTATGACCAGGGTTCCATCACGCTGGATGCTTTACCCTTGAGCGAATTGGCCCGTAAATACGTAAGAGCTCAGATCAGCATAGTCCTTCAGGAGCCGTTCCTGTATTCCGCCAGCATTGGCGCCAACCTGCTAGTCGGCCGGTTGGATGCGAGCCAAGCCGAGGTCGAGGACGCTGCACGGGCCGCTTGTATTCACGACTCGATCACGGGCCTGCCCAATGGTTACGACACTCGAGTCGGTGAGCGCGGCGCTACCCTCTCTGGCGGGCAACGACAGCGCATTGCCCTGGCACGGGCCCTACTGAAAAATCCGCCGATTCTGATTCTTGACGACGCCTTATCGGCGGTTGATACCGACACAGAAGCCAGAATACTCGCGGCACTGAAGGCGCGTCGCAGCGGCCAAACTACCATCATTATTGCCCATCGCCTGTCGTCAGTGATGCATGCTGATCAGATTCTGATGTTTGATAAAGGCCGCATAGTCCAGACGGGCAATCATGAAAGTTTGAGTCAGCAACCCGGTATCTATCAGCAGCTGTGTCAGATCCAGGGGGCAATCCAGGCGCAGATCGAGGCCGACCTGGACATTGGCGTTGCAAGCGTCGATCAGCGGATAGTGGTGCAGTCACGGGAGTAAGGCATGTCAGAGTTTTTTGACGACGACAACTACAATGACGGCTTCAACGAAGATGCCTATGAGCAGGGTATGGATCTTGGCCTGTGGCAGCAGCTTCTTGCCTATACCTTAAGCTATCCCAGGGATGTCCTGATTTTGGCCCTCTGCGCCGTTTGCACTGCGGGTGCAGATATTGCGTTTCCACTGATCACTCGTGCTGTCATTGACTCGGTTGGCCGCGGCGATGGCAGCTTTGACCCCTACTTCTACGGCGCCTTGTATTTCACTTTCGTCGTCATCCTGGCGTCTTCAGTCGCCGGATTCATCTGGTACGGCGGCAAGTTACGTACCCATGTGAGCCACGATATTCGTCGCGACGGGTTCGCCAATCTGCAACGCTTGCCTTTTGCTTACTTTGATTTTCGTCCCGTGGGCTGGCTGATGGCACGTATGACCTCAGACTGCGAACGTCTGTCTAATATTCTCGCCTGGGGCTTGTTGGATTTGATTTTTTGCGTCACCGTGATGCTCGGCATCGCCTGCGCCATGTTGTACATGGACTGGTCACTGGCACTGATCGTTTTAAGTGTACTGCCATTCCTTGCCTGGCTGAGCATGACTTTTCAAAAGCGCATTCTCAAGAGTGCACGCGAGGTGCGCAAAACCAACTCAAAGATTACCGGCTCCTTTAACGAAAGCATTATGGGCGTACAGACGACCAAGACCTTCGTCAAGGAAGCAGAAAACCTGCGCAACTTTGGTCATCTCACTGACGACATGTACAAGGCCAGCGTACTCAATAAGGTTCAGGCAGCTTTGTACCTGCCACTGGTGTTGACGCTTGGATCTATCGCCACAGGACTGGCCCTGGTCTTTGGTGGACTTGAGGCGGGCTGGGGCAGCATCAGTACCGGCACCCTGCTGGCCTTTCTGGCCTACAGTCGGCATTTCTTTGAGCCCATTGAGCAGCTGGCTCAGTGGTTCGCGGAAATGCAGATGGCGCAGGCGTCTGCCGAACGCATCATCAGCCTGATAGAGGCTCCCGCAAATATACGAGACTCGCAAGAGGTCACGGCTCGCCTTCAGCAATACCAGCAAAACTCGAGCCCGGAAATCGCCATAGACGGCTATAGCAACGCGCTCACAAAGATCGAATTTCGAGGCGTGAGCTTTGCCTACGACACTGGCCCCAAGGTGCTGGACGACATTAATCTGACCATTCAGCAGGGTGAAAGCATCGCGATTGTTGGCTCGACCGGTGGTGGTAAAACGTCTTTGACCAACTTGCTGTGTCGGTTCTATGAGCCCTCCAGTGGCGAAATCCTGTTTGATGGCATCGACTATCGGCAGCGCAGTTTGCATTGGCTGCAGTCAAACCTGGGCATCGTGTTGCAGGCCTCGCATATCTTCGGCGGAACTATCAATGACAATATTCGCTACGGTCGTCTTGACGCAACCGACGCTCAGATAGTGGCCGCAAGCCAGCGCGCCGGCGCCCACGACTTCATTATGAAAATGGATCAGGGTTATGCCACTCAAGTGGGAGAAGGCGGCTCCAAGTTGTCGGCCGGTGAGAAGCAGCTGATCTCTTTTGCACGGGCGATACTCGCCGATCCGAAAATACTGGTCATGGATGAGGCGACCTCATCGGTAGATACTGTCACTGAGGCCTACATTCAACAAGGACTGAAGGCATTGCTGCAAGGTCGAATTAGCGTTGTGATCGCCCATCGTCTTTCAACGATCAAAAATGCTGATCGAATCCTGGTGATTGAGCGCGGCCAGATTATTGAAGCTGGCAACCATGAAGCCTTGATGCTCCAGCAGGGACGCTATTACAACCTCTATACACAGCAGAGCCTGACCGAGTTTGCGCGCAACCAGACTCATTGGCAGCCGGGCGTTTAGCACTTGATCTCGTCTGATTGAACTGCTTTAGTGAAGCTGTTGGTCGGCACAAGTATTTTCGCCGGGCCATTATTTTTAGTCGGCTAATAGCCTATTCTCAGGTAGCAGGCTTTGGTGAGTACTCTTAATCTTTTTCGTTAAGCTTTTTCGTTAAGCTTTTTTTATCAGGAGCAGCAGATATGGCAATTACGGTAGGCGTTAAGGCGCTGGTCGCAGCAGCCGAGAAAGAAATCAAAACCCTGTCATTGACCGAGGCAACTGCCCTGTTAAAAACCGATACAGCCGTCTTCGTCGACATTCGCGATATTCGCGAACTGCAGCGCGAAGGCAAGGTCGAAGGTGCTATTCACGCCCCTCGAGGCATGCTCGAATTCTGGGTCGATCCCGACAGCCCCTATCACCGCGACGTGTTTGCACAAAACAAGACCTACGTACTGTATTGTGCGTCGGCCTGGCGTTCAGCGCTGGCCACGCAGGCATTGCAACAGATGGGCATGGACAATGTCTGTCATATCGCTGGCGGCTTTACCGCCTGGAAAGGCGCCGATTTACCCATCGAGCCAGTGGCCACCAAGACCGCCTAAGGTCTAAGCGCCGACGCCCTACGATAACTGCACGCAAGGTGATCCGCTGATGTTTGATAATCTGGACTGGCAATGCGCCTACCCTTCCGCTCGCTCCCCAGTATTGGCCGCCAACGTGGTGGCCACATCGCAACCCCTGGCTACTCAGGCTGGTCTACATGCCCTGCAGTCCGGAGGGAATGCGGTCGATGCGGCGCTCGCCAGCGCCATCACCCTGACGGTGGTCGAGCCCAACAATAATGGCATTGGCAGCGATGCCTTTGCCATTATCTGGGATGGTAATGAGCTGCACGGTCTAAATGCCTCAGGACGCTCACCAGCAGCCTGGTCAGCCGAGCGTTTCAAAGGTCAATCGAAAATGCCAACCCTGGGTTGGGACTCGGTGACAGTACCTGGCGCCGTCAGCGCCTGGGTGGCCATGTCAGAGAAGTTTGGCCGGCTGCCTTTCAAAGCGCTGTTTGAAGCTGCGATCCGCTATGCTCGCGACGGCTATCAGGTGGGACCCAAGTCTGCTTATTACTGGCAAGGTGCTCCGGCTCGCTTTCGAGACTATCCCGATTTTCTCTCAACTTTCTGCCCACAGGGACGTGCACCCCTCACTGGGGAGCTGGTATATCTGCCGGATCACGCGAACAGCCTGGAGAAGATAGCGCACAGTCACGGCCACGCCTTCTACCAAGGCGAACTGGCGGCAGCCATGGTCAATGCCGCAAAACACGCCGGTGGCGCCTTGTCCATGGAGGATCTGGCGCTGCACCGTGCTGATTGGGTTGGCACCATTCATCAGTCGTTTGCCCAGAGTGAATTGCATGAAATACCCCCTAATGGCCAGGGACTGCTTGCCCTGATTGCTCTGGGGATCTGTCAACACCTGCCGCTGGCAGACTATTCGGTAGACAGTTTTGAGTCGGCACACCTTCAAATCGAGTCTTGTCGTATCGCGTATGCCGAGGTTGAAAGGCACCTGGCGGATATCCAGTCGATGCGTGTTACACCGGCACAGTTGCTGGACCCCGCCTACCTGCGGCAGCGCGCCAGCGAGATTCGTCTGGATCACGTTAATCTGCAACCGACCGCTCTGGGCGCGGCACCGGACACAGTTTATCTCACGACAGCCGACGCCAATGGTATGATGGTGTCGATGATTCAGTCTAATTATCGAGGCTTTGGTTCTGGCATTGTACCGCCGGGTACCGGCATCAGCCTGCAGAATCGAGGTTCCGGATTTACCCTGGAGTCGGGCCATCCCAACCAGGTCGCCGGCAACAAGCGCCCCTATCACACCATCATTCCGGGCTTTGTCATGGCCGCTGGCAAGCCCGTGATGAGTTTCGGAGTCATGGGCGGGCACATGCAAGCCCAAGGACACTTACAGATGATGGTCAGGGTGATGCTCCATCACCAAAACCCTCAGGCCGCCTCTGATGCGCCGCGCTGGTATCTTCAGGAGGATGGCAGCGTTTGCCTCGAAGACGGCTTCGAACCAGCCGTGACTCAGCGCTTGCAAGACACGGGGCACCCGGTGCTGTTGAACAATCCAGAACACCTGTTTGGTGGTGCGCAACTGATCTATAAACTGCCTACAGGCTACTGCGCCGCCTCTGACCACCGCAAAGAGGGCTTGGCCGGCGGCTATTGAAACCTGATATTTCTATTTAAGGCCGACAATTAGTTTTGATAATCAAGATGAGATATGAGCTATAGGTTATTGTATTTATTGACTTTCAGGTTGTATTTTGCTGTATATAAATCGCGCCCTGATCCCTCAGGGGCTAGCGGTCCAGAAATACCAGGCTGACTGCCGGCACATAGGTAATGATCAATAACGCGATGATCAGCACCGCCATAAAAGGCAGGGTCGCTCGGTAAAGCTCTGTAATTGAACGCTTGAACCGGTAACTGGCGATAAACAAATTCATACCAATCGGCGGCGTAAAATAGCCGATCTGCATGTTCGCCAGGAAAATAATGCCCAGATGCACCGGATCCACCCCAAACCCGAGGGCTATGGGCACGATCAATGGAATCATGATCACCAGCGCCGAAAAGATATCCAATATAGCGCCCAATACCAGCAGAACAATGTTGAGTAGAATCAGAAAGGTCAGTTTGTCACTGACAAAGGTTTGGATCCAGGCAAACAGGGCTTGGGGTACCTCTGCATCGATCAGGTAATTGGTAAAAGCCAGTGATACGCCGAGTATCAGCAGAATGCCGCCGACCATGACCATCGACTCGCGAATGATCTTCGGCAAGGACTTGACCTTCACCTCACCATGAATAAAAACTTCTACCAGCAGCACATAGAATGCGGTTACCGCGGCGGCCTCCGAGACGGCGAAGTAGCCCGAATAGATACCTCCCAGCACCAGAATGGGCATAGGAATTTCCCAGCGAGAGGCCTTGATGGCTGCCAGGGCGTCCGCGCGCGTATAGCTGCCCCGCGCAATTGGTGCGCCTCGAGTCACCCAGATACTATAGATCGTCAGTAAGACGATCATTAACAGCGCCGGCAGCGTCCCGGCAATAAAGAGCTCCTGAATCGTGAAGGGCTGCGGCAGGTCCATCTGCTGGACTATGACGCCATACAGAATCAGCGGCAAAGACGGCGCCAGCAATAGTCCCAGGCTGCCAGAGGTGGTCACCAGACCGAGGCTGAATTTTTCTGGATAGCCCGCCTGGACCAGAGCCGGCAACAATAATGCGCCGACCGCAACGATAGTGACACCCGATGCGCCGGTGAACGCGGTAAAGAACGCACAGGTGACGAAAGCGACCACCGCCAGGCCACCGGGCAACCAACCCAGGAAGACCTGTGTCAGATGCACCAGACGCAGGGACAAGCGACTCTCGGCAAGCACATAACCGGAAAAGGTAAACAGCGGTAACGCCAGCAACAGTGGCGTATCGATGAGGCGATAGATTTCGATCGGAATGACGGTCAGCGGGATCTCAGCCACATAAAAACCCAACATGGCGCCAGCCAGAATCACCACAAACAGGGGGGCTCCCAGCAACGCGGCAAACCCGACCAGTAGACTCAGTAGCGACGGCATCAGGTGCCACCCTGCACAGCCACCCGCAGGGCCTTGAGAACCAATAACAGAAACCTTGCACTCATGACGGCGAAGCCAGCAGGTAAGATTATCTGGCACATCCAGTTGGGAACACTGGCAAAGGCCAGGGTCTGGTCCTCATACTCAAACCGAACAAATTCAAACGAATACCAGGCGACCACCGCGCAAACCACTGCTGCTATCAGGCGGGTAACTACCGAGGCATAGGATCGCCATTGCAGCGGCAGATAGCGAGAGACGGCATCAATGCTAATGTGATTATTCTCGCGCGTCGCCACCATGGCGCCCAGCATCGCGACCCACAATACCAGTATTCTGGTAAAGGACTCTGCCCAGAGCATGCCCGAGTCAAAACCATTACGCAGGACTATCTGCAACAACGCGAGCGACAACATGGCAAGTAAGGCCAACACCAGCAGGGCGTCTTCCGTTCGATGGAGTAGGCGGAGTAGTTTCATATGACGCCGGATTAACGGGCAGCGCCAGACTGGTTCAGCTCTCTGGACTGCTGCAAATATTGCTGAATTAAATCCAGGCTGGCCTGACTGACGCCATCGCCTTTGACCTGCCCTACCGACAAGTCCGCCTGGGCACGCCAGCTCAACAGCTGCTCAGCGTTCGGCTTGATCTCTTTAAGCCCCTGGGCCAGTAACGCCTCATAGGCTTTGACGTTGTCCTGACGATTATCCGCGTCAATCTCAGCAAACACGCCGTTAAGCACTTCACGTACCACCGCCTGGTCGGCTACAGAAAGCTTCTCAAAGGCCGCTTTGTCAAGCGCCAGCATGGAGTAAATATACATCAGGGGCAGTCGAGTGACATACTTCACGTGATTGTGCCACTGCAGCGCCAGTGCGACGATGGGCGGTACCGCAACCGCATCGATCAAACCAGTTTGCAGGCCGGCCAGAACATCGGGCAGCCCCAGGGGAATGGGGCTGATGCCAAAGGATTTGATGAGCTTGGCGGAAATCGGGTCGCCATCTGGCACCCAGGCTTTAATCTGTTTCAGATCATCGATACTGGCGACCGGCGTGTTGGTCATCATATAAGCAAATCCTGTCTCTGCCAGGCTGAACGAGACGATACCACCCGCGTCAAGACCGCTGATAATCTGTGCATCCATTCGTGCCCGCACATAGTCAACTTCTGTCTGGTCACGAAATTGCAGCGGCATATTATAGACCTGCAGATCCGGATAGAATCGCGTCAGGGTACTGGCAGCAACAGCACCGCCCTGCAGCTGGCCGATCCGCATTTTCCGCAAAACGGTGAAATCGTCACCCTGCACTCCACCGGGGTAAATCTTGAATTTCACTCGACCCTCGGTTCGCGTCTGAATTAATTGGGTTCCATCTCGAAGCTTCTTCATCCACCCCAGCCCGTCCGGAGAGACAGTCGCAATCTTGAAAGTAGTGGCCGCCGCCGAATGGGCATAAAACGCACTCGCAAGCATCAGCAGAGGCGCCAGGAGCAGGCTGGCTATCTTGTTGTTATTCATCATTGGTTCCTTGGCAACAAAGCCACAACCTGGGGTCATGGTCTAAAAATAATCGTCCGACTCAGCCAGCAATACCCTGGCTCGCTGCTGCGCGAGGACATTGGTCAACGTCATGCCTTCTACAACCGGATTGGCAGCCAGCACCTCCGTCAACAATTGATCATACAAGTCCTTATCAAAGGTGAGCTTGGCATACTGTTCAGCAAAGATCACTTTCGTCATCAGGTACTGACCATTCGCGATCTCGATGGCGCGTTCAAAATGCGTGCGACCCACCTCTGGCTTGCCCCCCATCGAAGCCGGTAAAATCGTCTCAAGACCCCCCATATACAGGTGTGGTCCGCCCAGCTCCCAGCGCTCGTTAAGGCTCAGTACGCGAGTCATCAGGGACTTGACCCTTGAAAGCTCGGCGATTGCATTCCAATCATCACTGTGGGCCTGCATCCATCCCGTCCAAGCCACCGCAACCGCGTACATCACCGGCACCTGATTGGGCCTCAGACCGTCGACTCGGCGCTGAAACTCGGCAAATTCAAGGCTTCGAAGCGCACACAGATTGGCGTCATTGACACAGGCGGCCTGCAGCGCATAATCCAGCGCCTTATCGGTCAGCAGCTTGGCCCGCTCATCCACGGTAAAGGCACTGAAGGCGCCATTCAGACTGGAAGCCGCGAGCAACAGTTTTTCATCGTTGGGACTGCTGCGCAAAAAGCTGTCAATCATGATCAGATAGGCCGGCACCCCTTCGCGAATGGTCTCAACATCAGTGCTGTTCATGATCGAACTCGCCAGGTCGCTCGCCATCCTTGAGGTCAGCGAACTGGTGACTGTGGCGCAGCCACCCATCAGTAACAAGCCTGCCAGACCCAGCGATCCGCCCAATCGCCACTTAAAGAATCGAATAAAACTGCTCATCTGCTGTCGGATTGCCTTGCTGGGTTGAGCCGGCATTGTAGCCCATCTGAGCAGGCGGGTTAAGTCGAATACGTCCACCAGGAACCTGAGGCTCCCTGCCCCTGCGCTGAGTCTCTGACCCACGACCACTGAGTCAAGAATAATTACGCTTTACAGCAAACCTCCAATCATTCCCAACTGCCCCATGTTACACTCCGCAACCCGTCCCGGCGCTGGCCCTTTCGCATGCTGAACTCTCTGGCCAACAGGCTCATTGCGATACTCTACATCACCTTCGTCTTCACAAGTTCAACGGTTTTTTTCCTGATCGCCCTACTCATTCGGTTGCTGACTTACCCGTTCGACCGGCGCCTTTGGCTGCTCCACCAGTTCACTTGCTTCTGGGCCAGCCTGTATATCTGGATCTTTCCACCCTGGTCCGTCACAACCATCGGACGCGATAAGATAGACCCGGGCAAGACCTATATCATCGTCTCCAATCATCAATCACTGGTAGATATTCTGGTCGCTTTCACCCTCTTCACGCACTTCAAGTGGGTTTCCAAAGCTGAGATTTTTCTCATCCCGCTGATCGGCTGGAACATGATCTTGAATCAATATGTGCGCCTCGAACGCGGCAGCAAGACCAGCATCAAGGCAATGTACAGCAGGTGCACTGAACACCTGCAAAAGGGCAGCTCGGTCTATCTCTTTCCAGAAGGTACTCGTTCCACCTCGGGCAAGATGCGGCCCTTCAAGGAAGGCGCCTTCGTGCTCGCCAAACGCTTGGGCCTACCTATTTTGCCCATCGTTATCAATGGCTCAAAAAATGCCGTGCCGAAGAACAGCCTGAACTTTCATGGCAGTACGCGAGTGCAACTTGAGATCCTGGCGCCTATTGAGCCAACTACCTTTGTTGATACCTCTGCCGCGGAACTCACCCTGCAGGTACAGGAGCTGATTCGCGCTCGCGTCGCAGAAGAACAGCAAAGCTGAATCCGCTGCCGGGACAACTGGCGGCAATACCCAGACCTGCACTGAAGACCTGAAAATCAGACAATGCTTGCCAGGATGACATCAATCACGATAAAACTGATCCTGGCGTTCGGGCAATCGACTGGTAGTGATAGACAGCAACCGACTCTGTGAGGCGAGACCCAACGAAACATAACGACAATAGCCGCCCAATCAACGGCACCATTGTTCGAACGACCCAGGACCTTTGACCCTCAGCAGCCGCTTTTTAGGAATAGACCCCATGCAGCGCTTGAAAGATAAAGTCGCCATCGTCACTGGCGCGGGCCAGACCCCCGGCACCACGATCGGTAACGGCCGAGCCACGGCTATTCTGTTTGCTCGAGAAGGCGCCAAGGTCATGATAATTGACCGAGACGAGTCGTCCGCGATGGCAACTCAACAGATGATCACGGCCGAAGGCTTTGAAGCCTCGGTCTGGATCATGGACGTCACTGACGAGGCCCAGTGCCGCGCCATGGTGCAGGCCTGTCAGGATCGTTATGGTCGCATCGACATACTGCACAACAATGTGGGCATCGGCGCCGGTGACCGCGGCGCTACGTCCATCAGCCTGGACGCCTGGGAGAATATCATGACCGTCAATCTGACCAGCATGCTGCTGACCTGCAAGCATGTCATTCCCGTTATGCGGGCGCAAAACAGCGGCGTTATTATCAATATTTCATCAGTCGCTGCCTGGGCCGCAACCGGCATGGTGGCCTACAAGACTTCCAAGGCAGCGATCCTGGCACTGACCCAGAATATCGCCATGGGTAATGCCAGATACGGTATTCGCGCCAACACGATTCTGCCGGGCTTGATGAATACGCCCATGGCCGTCGAAGGCTATACTGAGTCGACTGGCAAGTCTCGAGAAGAGGTTATCGCGGCACGAGACGCGCGGGTACCACTGGGCAAAAAGATGGGGACTGCCTGGGATGTGGCCCACGCCGCCTTGTTTCTCGCCAGCGATGAAGCGGGATTTATCACAGGTGTAAACCTGCCGGTTGATGGCGGACAAAGTCTGCGGGTCGGTTAAGTTCATGCACTGCATGTTTTCTCTCTTTAATTCTTTCTCGTTAATTCTTTCTCGTTAACTGTTTCTGGGTCGAGTTTCTGAGGTTTTTCACTTTTTATTATTCAGCAGGCAAACAACCATGCAAGAAAGTCATTCGAATATCCTTTTGTGCACGACGCAGGATCACGTTACCACCGTCAGCCTTAATCGGCCCCAGCAACTCAACGCCCTGTCTAACGCGTTGCGAGCCGCCATCACAGAAACCTTTCTGCGCCTGCGCGAAGATGATGACACCTGGGTCATCATTCTTACCGGCGTTGGCCGCGGTTTTTCCGCCGGCCTGGATCTTAAAGAGCTTGGCCAGGCTGGTTTACGCAGCGGCGGAGTCTCCAGCGCCGATCTGCAGAGTGCTGTGACCGGGGTTGGCAAGCCGATCATCGCGGCAATTAATGGGTTTGCCATAACCGGCGGATTCGAGCTGGCGCTGATGTGCGATATTCTTATCGCGTCTCCCGAGGCGCGCTTTGCCGATACCCACGTTCGTATGGGCGTCGTGCCCGGCTGGGGGCTATCTCAACGCCTCGCGCACCTGATCGGTGTTTCTCGAGCGAAAGAGTTAAGCTTCAGTGGTAATTACCTGGATGCGGAGACCGCTGAGCGCTGGGGTCTGGTAAATCGTGTCGTGCCCGCCGACGAATTACTCAATCACTGCCAGAAACTCGCACTGGATATCTGCAGCGCTGACCCCTTGACACTGCAAACGGTCCACCAGCTCATCGACTATGGCAGCCAGCATACGCTTGCCGAAGGACTCGCTGAGGAGCAGAAGCGCAGCCTGGCCCACACAGGTGATGTCAGCGCCAACAAGCTCGAGGCACGACGTCTGAGTGTGCAGGCACGAGGACGACTGCAACAGCGGGACTAGCCGCTCGCTGACGCAGAAGCAGCATTACTTCAAATGAAAGTGCTCATTGAGCGTGATCACAGTTTTGTCACCGCCGCTGGACGCCATAAACCGGTTGATGCTGGTGTAGTTAGGGTTAAAGAACAAACGCGGTGCAAAACCGATGACATGGGCAGCCCAGACGTTAATCACACCGCCGTGACAGGTCACTGCGACGCGTTTACCAGGGTTGTCCATGATGATCTGCTCAAGGCTGGCGCAGACGTTGCTGGCAAACTTTGGAAAGTCAGCGTCTGTTTCGCCCCGCATCAAGCGCAACCAGCGCGCATAGTCCAACTCCTTGAGCTGTTCGGTCGGAATGTAATGACCGGATTGCTGATCGTATTCCGCGACGCCATCACACACCTCTATGCCCAGGCCAGATTGAGCAGAAAATGGCTCTGCTGTCTGATAGGCGCGCTGCATCGGGCTGGAATAAAGCCGGTCGATTTTGTCAGCCTTGAGCCAATCTGCAACCTTACGGGCCTGCTCCATTCCAATTGCTGATAGCGGCGGATTGGCCGGCGAACCATCCTGCTTCACTACCTTCTCTGGCAAACCATGCCGAATGAGTATCAATTCCATGCTCTAAACCTCACGCTTAAATTTCTTCTGTACTGCTCTCGTCACCCCTGTTCAGGGAAGGGCGTATAAAAAAAGCCCCGCATTGGCGGGGCTTTAATGATGACGCACAGCGGTGCTATCTACTCTACTCTACTCTACTCTAATATGTTCTGTTCCGGGCTCTGACGATCTTTCCTGCCCTGCTTCAACAAACAGATCCATCAGGCTCCTGCTTCTCTCACACCTCTCGTTAAACCATCAGCTGGTCAAACCATCAGCTCGAAACGATCAGCCTGTCAAAACATCAGCTTGCAGCAATCGAGACGTTAAACACGCCCGCCTGCCGGGCCGAATCCATCACATGTATCATGGTTTCAGTCGTGCTGTCTGCGTGCGGTTGAACCACAACCGGCGCTTCCGGGTTCTCAGCATGCAAACGTTCGATATTGGCCCGCACAGACCTGAAATCGACGTCTCGACCACGGATACGAATACGATCACGGTTGGTGATCTGCACAACGATACTCTGCTTATCTGCATCCTGCACATTCTGGTTCTTGTCTGGACTGTTAACGTCCAGACCGATCTCTTTGACGAATGTCGCTGTCACGATAAAGAAGATCAGCATGATGAACACCACATCAAGCATGGGGGTCAAATCGATCTCGTCTTCTTCCTGCTGTCCGCCCTTACCTAATAATCTGCGCAATGATCTTACTCCTGGCTTAACGCTAATGCGCCCAAGCATACAGTGACTTCGAATGGTTTTAAAGCGCCTTGAAGGTCTAATTTAGTCTTCATTTGGTCGCCGCTGGCTGCGCGCCACGGGACAAACCTCGATGAGATTGCTGATTGATCACCTTGCTGACGGTTGTATAGTGCAAGCCGAGTGCGTCCCCGACTTCCATCAGCGTATAGGCGTGTTCGAGATGGGCAAGCCGTATCAGCTCGTTTCTCTCGCCTCGACTCTTATCCTGGATATTCTTGAACAGGGCGCTCAGGCTTCTGCGCCGACCCACCTTGACCGGACCCCGTTTTGCCAACTTTTCGCCATTCAGGATCGGCTGCATCTCATTAAGAAACTTGGGTGATCCTAGCAACACCTGGGCACTACGGTTTGTCAAAGGCGACTCAGCGTCGATACCTGCCTTAACGTATTCACGATACATCAGCCCTGGGTCATCGGCCGACTCAAATTTTTTCAGCCGCGCTTCAGTGTGCAGCCAAGCTGGGGACTTGGCCGCCCCAACGCTTGCTCTGAAACTGCTCCAACGATATTTTTGAGGTGTAGTGCTGGCGCCAAGTCGCACCGGATTCAGCTCTATGTGACGACACAGGGGTAACAGATAGAGCCTGGCCTCAAACAGGATGCTTCTGAAACGCCCCTGGAACAAAGGCCCGTCCTGACCGTGACGCCGATTAAAATGCTGGGTATAGACACCATTAAGTTGGCGCATCCCCTTCGACAAATTTGCCTGAGGACATTCAACAATGAGGTGATAATGGTTATCCATCAGAACATAACTGTGAATCAACCAACCGAATCTAACGACCACAGTATTGATGCCATCGAGGAAGGTCGCACGATCGACATCGTCAGCAAATATCTGCTGGTCGCTGGCTCCCTTGCTCGTCACATGATAGTGCGCGCCGGGGAATTCGATGCGAACGGGTCTGGACATATTCTGAATATTTTCCGCTTAGCTTTTTACTGCCTTTATTATTCTACTTAAGCCTGATCTCGCGTCTTGCCACCTGTAGAAAACCACCGAACTGGGCGTTCTGTTCCAGGTTTGATATTTTGCTGTTACTAGGCTTTCGCCCTTTGCAGCCGCCTTACGTGATCCTGTCGGCAACCCTGATTCGCGCTTACCTATGGCTTACTACTTTTCAAAAGGGAGGAGGATAGTAACGCGGCGATGAATAATCAACAAGCAAAAACACGGACAAATCAGTGGCTTTGCAGGATTATTTTTCATGAGACTCATGAACAGCTATTTATCCCCAAGCCACTTGACGAGTCCCTCTGTCTGTTAGTACCTTGGGGATGAAGGATGTGTCAATAAGATGCATAAAGCGCCATAGCTCAAGGTGCCCCGGCACTCGAGTTATCGTAGGCGACTTCTTGCAACTGTGCTTTTTGCAACTGTGCTTTTTGCAACCGGCAGTCAGAACGGTCGCGCGAAACGAAAGGCTACTTGGCAGGGAGATTCAGCTTACTCATCAAACACATGGATCTTTCGTCTTGACCATTGAACTTGACCCAATATCACGCAAGTAAACAGGAGAACCATATGGCGGTAGATAAATTCCCGATTCAATCCGGGCACATCATGATGTTCGCACGATCAGTAGGCGATGCGAATGAAATTTACTATGACGAAGAATACGCCAAGACCACTGAGCCGGGGGCGATCATAGCGCCACCGACCTTTGTCCAATCCAGCGCGCAGTTTGATCCCAACTACTTTCTGCGACCCAAAATTGGAGAAGAGTGGTTTGGTTCCGCCAAGGGGCCAACTGGCATTACTAAACGCGAAGGCAGCGGAGGCGGCGGTGGTGGCGGCGGCTTACACGCGGAGCAGCACTATGTGTATCACCGTACACCGAAAGCCGGTGACGTACTGACCGCAACCACTAAACCCGGCAAGTCCTGGGAAAAAGAAGGTAAACGGGGTGGCAAACTGGCATTCAGCGAAACCGTGACCGAATATCGCGACCAAAATGGTGAACTGGTCGTCACAGCGACCGGCCTGGGCGTCAGAACCGAGCGCCCAGCGACCAGCGCAGACGACAAAGCCAACAAGGCATAGGAGGAATCAAACATGTCATTAAAAGCCAGTGAATTGAAAGTCGGCGACACCTACAGCGAAGAAGTTTGCCGCAATCTGTCGAGAACCCAGATTGTCCAGTATGCGGGTGCGTCGGGCGACTACAACCCGCTGCACTCCGATGAAGTCTTCACGACCCAGATCGCCGGTTACCCCTCTGTGTTTGCCCATGGTATGTTGACCATGGGTATGACCGGCAGAATGTTGACCAACTATGTGGGCGATGGACGACTGACCCGCTACGGTGTGCGTTTCACCTCTCAGGTATTTCCCGGCGCAACGCTGACAGCAACAGCGACAATCACCGCTATTCACGAAGAGAACGGCGTCATGATCGCAGATCTGGACATAGTCACCACCGATGAAGAAGGGACTAAAGTCTTGACTGGTTCAGCCGCTGCCAGGATCGATTAGATCGTGACACTGCGTTCTCGCGCACGCGTCAGCGCAAGAAAAAGGTGCTTGTCTTTTGTTGGTTTGCCGAGAGCAAGAGCGAAAGACAAGCCCACGGGTTCTGCCGCCATTGGAAGAAGCGCCAGGTTCAGAGCCCGATTTATAAGCGCTGCTTTTAAAAGCAGCTGTTAAAGCAGCTCGTTAAAGCGGCTCGTTAGAGCAGTCTTAAAAAACCCATTCGTCAAGGAGCCTTAAATGTCGAAACCAGTTGATTGGTATTACTATCGCGCCGGCTGAACGACGTGCACCAAAGTCGCCAAGTTTTTGGAGACCCGTCAAATCGCCGTCAAAGAACAGGCGGCAGCCAGCAAAAAACTGCAGGCCAGCGATGCTGAGGCACTGCTGGAGAATGCCACAAAGCTCATCGCCATCAAGGGCAAGAAGGTCAGCACCTTCAAGGCTGGCAAGGCCATAGAGCCTGGTGCAGTCGATGCCATGCTCGGGCCCACCGGGAACCTGCGGGCACCTACCCTGCGAGTGGGTAAAACCTTGATCGTCGGATTTGATCAGGAAGTGCTGGAAGCCAACCTGCTGTAACCCGCTATTCAGCCTGTTCTAAGTAGCACCGGCGATAAGTAGCACTGGCGATGATCGCCGGTGCTACTAAAGACTTGTCTCGAAAGCAGGCTCAAGGCAAGTCATTGATCGCATCGATCACGATGCTCTGAGTCAGAATCTGCGGCAACACTCTCGCCTCACCACTGGCGCCGGCATAGAGCAAATACAAGGGCACTCCGCTACGTCCATAAGCTTCCAATAATCGAGAAATCTCCGCATCCTGGTTCGTCCAGTCGCCTTTTAAGTACTGCACATCCTTGGCCTCAAAGGCCGAACGCACCGCCTTTTGATTCAGTGCCACGGCCTCATTGACTTTGCAGGTAATACACCAGGCTGCCGTCAGATTCACAAACACAGGGCCACTGGCCCGTAGACTCGCGAGATTTTTCTCCGAGTAGGTGCCAAATACCGGTCCCTCATAGGACTGACCAGAACCACTCGCCATATCCTGGCTTTCATCGCTCGTAACCGGACCCTGCAGTTGGATCGGCAGAGACAGCGCCAATGCCACCAGCAACCAGGCGATACCGGTCACCACTTTGTGCCGCAGCGAAGCGCCGCTCATACCTTGTGCGAGCCAAATCGCAAACACCAGCAACAACAACCCGCCAAGGATGGTCAGTACGCCCATGGCGCCGGCCTGCTGGGTCAGAACCCACACCAACCAAATTGCCGAGGCGTACATAGGAAACGCCAGTAACTCCTTGAATCGCGCCATCCAGGCACCGGGACGCGGCAACGCCCGCAGCAGCGCCGGTGAGTAACACAGCAGCAGATACGGCGCCGCCATACCGAGACCCAAGGCCGCAAAAATAAGGAGCGCCACCAGATTTGACTGCGTCAGGGCAAAGCCGATAGCCGATGCCATGAACGGCGCCGTACAGGGTGCAGCGACGATGGTTGCCAGCACGCCGGTGAAGAACGAGCCAGAATAGCCCTTTCTTTGCACCAGGGATTCACCCACACTCATCATGGTGGTGCCAATCTCAAAGAAGCCGGACAAATTCAGGCCGATCAGGAAAAACAGATACACCAGCAAGCCGATCACCCACGGCGACTGCAACTGAAAGCCCCAGCCGATCTGGGCACCACCGGCACGCAAACTTATCAGCAGACCTGCGATCAGCATAAAGCTGAGCACCACACCCAGCAGATAGACCCAACCGTGGGTTTTAATGCTGGTCTGGTCGCTGCCGACCTGCTGAACCAACGACAGCACCTTGATGGACAACACCGGGAATACGCAGGGCATCAGGTTAAGAATCAGACCGCCAATAAACGCAAATGCGAGCGCGGTCCAGATACTGACGCCACTGGCGGATGATGGCGCGGCGACAAAAGCGCCAGAGGTCGGTCTGATTTCAAAAGCGCTGGCGATGACATTCTCGGCATCATCTGCACCGACGTTTTCATAGACTACGATAATGCCGTCCAGCGATGAGTTAGCGGAATAGTCCCAGCCCTTGGGCACTGTCAGGGTCATGCTGTCGCCGGTCAGGTCCAGCTGCTGGGCTGCGGCGTTTTCTATCACGCCATCAGTAAAAGGGAAATAATCGACTCGACGCACCTGCTTCGGGTCGCCACCCATGGGTACCTGAATTACCAGCTGCTCGCCGTCATGAGACCAGCGAGTCGATAGATCAATCACCGCCGGAATCTTCTGCCGCGCCGCCAGAAAATCCGCCTGGCTCGCCAAATCAACACCAAAGCCTGTGCCAGCAGGCAAAGTCAACGTCAGCTCAGTCCGCTCAGGAATACAGATATCGGCGCACACCAGCCACCGCACTTTGGCCTTGAGGGTGATATTGTCGGCGACAAGGCTCGCCGGTGGTGTAATCAATACGGGATATAGGGCCAGGTCATTAAAACCAAAGTTCACCAAGGGACCATAAATGATCCGCTCCGGAAATGGCCACTGAATCTCACCGGCACTGAATCCCGCCGGCAAGTCCCAGGTAATTTCTGTCGGCGCACCGGAATCGCCCGCATTGCGCCAGTAAGTATGCCAGCCAGGCCTTATGTCCTGGCGCAACAGGACCCAAAACGGCTTGCCGGCCTCAATTCCGGCCACCTCACTGACCAGCTTTGCCGCCACATTGGGGCCGCCATCGGCGCTAAAAGTGCTGGCCCGCACTTCAAGGGAACCGCTCAGACCCAGCCAGGCAATGAGCACCAGCAACTGTGCAGAACGCGCCGCACGTTGCATCAGGGAGACAAGGTTCATTAACACATCATCCAATTGTACTCGCAGTGGTCACGTCTTTTTGCTGACGCAGGGGTGTCTTCGGCGATGCCTAGGGCCGCATGCCCCAGGTCACGGGCCCTTTAAGATCTTCCAGCAAAGGTTCAATCCAGTCTATCCAACGGCAGAGGCGTGCGCGGGTCTGCCGCGGATCTATCAATTCATGCACCGCAAAACTCTCCATCATCGGAAACGGTGAACGCTGAGCCATCAGCTGCGCTTCCAGCTCCAGGCGCTTGGCTTCCGGATCAGCTGCCTCGGCTATCTCTCGATGAAACGCCACAGTCACTCCACCTTGCACTGGCAGCGCACCCATCTCATAGGATGGCCAGGCCAATTTATAATTGTTGGGTGCAAAGTGGGCGGCCGAGGCCACGCCAAAAGACTTGTGAATCGCCACAGTCGCCCAGGGTACCGTCGATTGCACGGCCGCCGCAACGGCGCTCATGCCGTAACGAATGGTCGCATCCTTCTCGGCATCGGGTCCAATCATAAATCCTGGCTCATCCAGGAAGTTCACGATCGGCAGGTGAAAGGTATCACACAGCTCCATCATGCGTTTCGCCTTCTGAGAGCCGGTGGCGCTCATAGCGCCCGCGTAATGCATGCAGTCATTTGCGATAATGCCGACAACAGCGCCATTCAACCGAGCAAAGCCGGTGATCTGACCTTTACCGTAGAAGGGTGAGATCTCAAAAAAGGAGCCTGTGTCCACCACATGATTGATCAGGTCGCGCATCTTGAAGGGCTTGCGTCCATCCTTGGGCACGATGGACAAGAGCGCCTCTTCGGCCCGTTGGGGATCATCATGGCAATCCACCCTGGGCGCCAGCTGCCAGACATTGCGTGGCATATAGCTGAGGAACTGTTGCACCTGTTGCAGCGCATCGGCTTCCGAGTCTGCAACATTATTGACGATGCCGCTGCGGGTATGAATCTTCCAGCCGCCAAGTTCCTCTTTAGTCATGCGCACACCCAGTGCCCGCTCGACGAGCGCCGGGCCCGCCACCAGCACCTGGGATGTCTCCTTTACCATGACTGAAAAGTGGGAGGCCACCAGGCGTCCTGCCGGAAAACCGGCCACTGGCCCCATGGCCGCTGAGACCACCGGCACGCAATTCATGGCCTGGGCAATAATCTTGAATCGAGGTTCTGCATAAACCGGGGAACCCACAGTCTGGGGCCGTGGGTCACCGCCACCGGCGACACTGCCGCCACCGCCTTCCAATAGACGAACCAGTGGCACCTTAAACTGCACTGCCAGCTCTTCAGCGTAAACGCTCTTGCGCAGCCCGGCACCATTTGGTGAGCCGCCCTTGAGGGTAAAGTCCTCGCCACCCACGGCCACGCGCTGGCCGTTGATCTCACCAAAGCCGATGACATAGTTCGCCGGAGTAAAGTCGATAATGCTGCCATTCGATCCTTTCTCGGCAAAGCCCGCTCCCTCGCCATGCTCCTCGAAGCTGTTCGTTGCAACCAGCTGGTCGATGCGCTCTCTTATCGTTAAACGACCCTTGGCGTGCTGCAAGGCAACTGCCTCGTCACCACCCTGCTGTCGCGACAGCTCGCGGCGCATTTCAATTTCCTGGACTTCTTTGTTCCAACTCATTAGATGTTCATCCTGGCGTGTCTGATCCGTTGCACGCCTATTCTGGACCCTGGCGTTCGCTTTTTATAGCAATTCACGGCCGTCGCCCACAACCACCAGAAAACTGCCCATTATTAGCTCTGTTCAAGTGACGGAAGTTTAGGCACTATTCCGGAACATCTTGCAGGCGATATAAACCGCCAACGCCAGTCATTAGCACCGAACCAGCACAGGAGTCAGCAATATGGGACGAGTCGACAATAAAGTAGCCCTGATCACCGGCGGCGCCATGGGCATCGGCCGTGCCTGCGCCGAACGCCTGGCTTCTGAGGGCGCCATCATTGTGATCACCGATGTTGTCGATGACATTGGCATGAGCACCGTCGATGCGATTACTCAAGCCGGTGGCCAGGCCAGCTATCTGCACCATGACGTCACCAGCGAAGCAGAGTGGATTCAGGTACTCAAGCAGGTCCGGCAGCTGCACGGTCGACTGGACATACTGGTCAACAATGCCGGTATCGCCGTCAGGGCCTCCATATTTGAGATGACCATGGCCCAATTTCAGAAACAGAATGCCGTTAATCTCGACGGCGTGTTTCTTGGCCTGAAGCACGGCATACCCTTTATGGCGGAAAAAGACGGTGGCTCAGTGATTAACGTCTCCTCTGTCGCCGGCCTGAAGGCCTCACCGGGGCTTTCTGCCTATGCCATGACCAAGGGTGGTGTGCGCTTATTAAGTAAATCGGTCGCCAAAGAATGCTCGGCACTCGGCAACGGTGTGCGGGTCAACTCGATTCATCCTGGCATCATCGAAACTGCCATCTGGAACAAAATGGATGCCAATCCCGTGGGTGGTGAAAATCAAGCTGACGTCGAGGCCATTGCGGCGATCGCGGTACCCGGCGGCATCCTGGGCAAGCCACAAGACATCGCCAACGGGGTGCTGTACCTGGCCTCCGACGATGCTCGCTACGTCAATGCCAGTGAACTTGTCATTGATCACGGCTTATCCGCGTAAATGAGCCTTGATAATGCTGGCTAATAGACACTTTAGTATTAGAAATGGTCACTTCATTCTGGTACTTTGCCCTTTTCTAGTAACCAAACCTATGGCTGGCGATCCGCTCGCGTTCAACCTAGCGTTCAACCTAGCGTTCAACCTAGCGTTCAATCTGGCGTTCAACAAGGGCTAAACCTGCCAGGCGGGTCGTCGATTCATCCTTTACCTATCTTGGGGTTGTTTATGCAAATAGCCGTTCCATCGGAAACACTCGCGAATGAAAAGCGCGTGGCGTTGATCCCCGATGCCGTGAAAAAACTGGTCCGCGCTGGCTTCGATGTCGTGATCGAATCAGGCGCTGGCGTCAAGGCCGGCTTTGCCGATGCTGAATACACAGAAGCTGGTGCCACCCTGTCATCTGACAGACATGCTCTGCTGAGTGGCGCCGATATTCTGCTGCGGGTTAATAAGCCGTCACTGGACGATATCAAACAGGTCAAGCGCGGTGCCCTGCATATCAGCTACCTTGACCCTTACAACGAAGCTGAGCTCGTCGATGCCATGGCGGGTCAAGGCGTGTCTGCCATCAGCATGGAAATGATTCCCCGTACCACTCGCGCACAGAAGATGGACGCGCTGAGTTCGCAAGCCAGTCTGGCCGGTTACTCCATGGTGCTGCTCGCTGCCAACAAATTGGGCCGCATCCTGCCGATGATGATGACGCCCGCAGGCACCCTGAAGCCAGCCCGCGTATTTGTTATCGGTGCCGGTGTGGCTGGTTTGCAGGCTATTGCAACCGCCAAGCGCCTGGGCGCCAAGGTTGACGCCTTTGACACCCGTCCCGTTGTCGCCGAACAGGTGCGGTCACTGGGCGCCAAGTTCGTCGAGATAGATCTTGGCGAAATGGGTCAGACAGAAGGCGGCTACGCTAAAGAACTGACCCCTGAGCAGCTCGAACTGCAACGCCTGGGCATGAAGGACGTCATCAGCCAGTCCGACATCGTCATCACCACCGCCCAGGTCTTCGGCAGGCCCGCACCAAGGATCGTCACCAAAGACATGGTTGAGGCCATGAAGCCAGGTGGCGTGATCGTGGATATGGCCGTCGGCACCGGCGGCAACGTCGAAGGCTCTGTACCCGATGAAACCGTGGTCATTAACGGCGTCTCCATCATCGGCGTGGCGAACCTGCCTTCCGAGACCGCGCAAGATGCCAGCCAGATGTATTCATCCAACCTGTTTAATCTGGTGACAGAATACTGGAACGCAGAGACCAAGACTTTCGACCTGAACCTGGAAGACGACATTCTTAAGGGGTGCGTGATCACCCATGATGGTGAAATCGTCAACACAGCCATCAAAAACCTAAGAGCATAACGGGGAGCTTCTCGTGGATATAGTATTTCTCACATTCATTCTGGTTCTGTCGATCTTTCTCGGCTTTGAACTGATTTCCAAAGTACCAGCAACCCTGCACACGCCACTCATGTCTGGCGCCAATGCCATCTCCGGTATTACTCTAGCAGGAGCATTCATCTCTGCCGGTATCGCCAACTCTGAAATGGCCAACATCCTCGGCGCCATCGCGGTCGCCATGGCCACCATTAACGTTGTTGGTGGCTATATGGTGACTGACCGCATGCTTGCCATGTTCAAGAGCAAGACAGGAGCCAAGAAATGAGCCTAGATTTGATTGCCAACCTTGCTTATATCGTCTCGGCCATTCTGTTCATCTTTGGCCTGAAAATGCTGGGCTCGCCGGCCACTGCCCGCAAGGGTAACGGCCTGTCTGCGGTCGGCATGCTGATCGCGGTCGTCGCCGGTCTCACCGACCAAGGCATCGTCTCTTACGAATTTATTGTCATCGGCTTGATCGTTGGCGCCTTGTTAGGTAGCGTTTCGGCGCGCCTGGTTGAGATGACCTCCATGCCAGAAATGGTCGCCCTGTTCAACGGCTCAGGCGGCGCAGCCAGCCTGTTAGTCGGCTGGGCAGCCCTTTATGGTGGTGGCGATGCGGCACCAGTATCAACCTTTATCGCGGTCACCGTGATTTTGGCGATTCTCATTGGCGGCGTCACAGTCACCGGTAGTTTGCTCGCCTACGGCAAGCTTAGCGAGAGAATTGGCAGTGGCGCTATCGTCTTCACTGGCCAGCGTGTCGTCAACAGCCTGCTATTGGCCGGCTTGATTGGTTCCAGTGTCATGCTGGCCATGGACCCCTCGCCTGACTCGACCTGGTTCTACGCGGTACTCGTGTTGTCACTGTTGCTTGGCGTCATGGCCGTTATTCCCATCGGTGGCGCAGACATGCCTGTGGTCATCTCTCTGCTAAACAGCTATTCCGGTATTGCCGCCTGCGCGGCCGGTTTCGCCATCGGCAACAACATCCTCATCGTTGCCGGTGCACTGGTGGGTGCCAGCGGCATGATCCTCACCAACATTATGTGTAAGGCCATGAACCGCTCTTTGTCCAACGTATTGTTCAGCGGCTTTGGCGCCGTCAAGCAAGGCAAGGCCATTGAAGGTGAAGTCAAACCCATCTCAGTACAGGATGCTTATTACATTCTGGAAGCCGCCGGCAACGTCTGCTTCGTACCCGGTTACGGTATGGCTGTCGCCCAAGCCCAGCACGTAGTCAAAGAGCTCGGCGAGTTGCTGGAAAAGAATGGCTGTGAAGTGACCTACGCCATTCACCCGGTTGCCGGTCGTATGCCCGGCCACATGAACGTGTTGTTAGCAGAAGCCGATGTGCCCTACGAGCAGTTGCTGGAAATGGACGAGATCAACCCCCGCATCGAACAGGTAGATGTGGCGATTGTGATCGGCGCCAACGATGTGGTTAACCCTAGCGCACGTAACGACCCAGACAGCCCCATCTATGGCATGCCCATCATTAACGTGGACAAAGCCAAGACCGTGTTTGTGTTGAAACGATCAATGGCCTCTGGTTTCTCTGGTGTTGATAATCCCTTGTTCTTCAACGAGAACACCCGTATGTTGTTTGGCGATGCCAAGACTTCGATTGGTGGTGTTGTTTCGGAGTTTGGTTCTTCGTAGTCAACGCAGCCAAGACGCGGGATTAAGAATAGGTGGGATTACCGATCAAGCGTCAGCTTGATCGGTTTATTCGCAGGTTGTGGGAACAATGATGCCACCAACTCCTCGCCTGCTCTCGTACAATGTTAGGATTGAGTTGAGGCAAAACCCAGCAACGAACGCTGACGTCTGTAACGTTGCCCTGAGAGTCCGAAAAATCCTTTGTAGTCAGTGTTGGTGAGAACGACCGCCAAAGGCGCCCTCTTCCGTGCGGCTCGCGCCATCACTCAATTTTATGGCGCTACCAACGGCTTCAACGTAACTTCGAAAGCTGGTGTGTACACCCCAGGTCAATTGATTAAAACGCCTAGCTGCACTCCATATGGCTAAACGCCAGGAATGGCGTAGTCGGCGACAAATTGCACTAGTATCCGAGTGCAGATGGCTAGACCGTAACATCTATCAAGTTGCTGTCACTCAATGCGGCCGAGTCGCTCCGAGGACTGAGGCAACGCTATCAAGCCAACCAACGCTGCCCATCTCGTATCGCCGAAAAAGGTCACAACCCCTCGGCGAGAAACCTAAAATGCACAGCAAACGCTAGTGCTTCCTGAAGAGCCCGCGTCTTTTTCTACCGCTGATGGTATCGGGGCAACCATGCGCATTTTCCGTACACCGGCTTTTCACAAGTTGTCATAGAAAACATTTATTCGACTTGTTCTGCAGTCTTCGAATCGCGACCTATTGTCTCGCTAACGCCCCATTCAGCCCAGGTCGGAAAATAGTCCACCCATCTCATCTCATCTCATGGGTATCGAAAGGTGGCGCGGCAGCGACAGATTCTCTGCTATACGAACTCATATTGGATTTTTCAGCATCGAAACACTTTGGCAATGCAGATCTTCCATGTTGTATGGCGTCTGCAAGTGTCACGTCTTCATTTAAGGCTGCAGGAATAAGGGATATCACTCCTTGACATGGGCCCTGAAGCGGCATGATGGTCTGCATAGGCCTCCGCAAACGCCAAAGTGAATGTCAACCCGTCCAGCATTCAGAGAAGGATTATCATTGGGCGTCATCAGCATAAACGACGATTGGGAGCGTCCAAAAATAACTCAAAATCATTGATTAAGATCAGCCAACGCAAAGCGGTTTGAACTTACATTGTCAGCCGTGCTTCTGGACGCCGCTATTTTCGCAAAAGTGTGTTCGCAAAAGTATTTTCGCAAAAGTGTGTACGCAAGGATGTGTACGCAAGGATGTGTACGCAGAAAGATGTTCGGCAAATGATTTTTTTTGCAGTTCCCGAATAACCAAATCAAGGAAGAGGAGAGTCAATGATGTATAGTCGTTTTTTTCTCAAATGCTCAATAACTGC
>Ga0181563_10000419_pt1 | contig 40013 bp, 38 predicted proteins | sample 011ome_25_FD_133759 | JGI IMG/M metagenome (GOLD analysis project Ga0181563, IMG submission 133759) | Coastal salt marsh microbial communities from the Groves Creek Marsh, Skidaway Island, Georgia - 011512CT metaG (megahit assembly) | ecosystem: Environmental > Aquatic > Marine > Intertidal...
TATCCTATGATTATGCATGCTGTTTTAGGAGTATTACCCCTTGTAGTCTTGTATAGAATGTCAAAAAAGAAAATAGAAAACTAATGATATTTCATACCCCTCCCAAGCGGAGGGTTTTTCTTTTACACCAATGGATACAATCCAAATCCTATCTAATCTACTGCTATCATTGCCTTTACACAAGATTCCTGTGTTGTGGTTTTAGGGGGAGTTATTTGGGGGAAGTTTGTAGTGTTTTGTAAAAAACTCCATTCTCTATATCTTAGAGGTATTATTAATCATAAATCAATTAAAATGAAAAAGAATCTTCTAATACTATTTTTTTGTGCATTTAATATTTCATTTTCCCAATTTGAAAAAATCAATACGTTCCAAAGCAAACTAATTGAAAATGAGATAACAGGAAGCAATGTCGCACTCGTATGGCAAAATGGAAAAGTAATTTATCACAATATTGAAAATAGCTATCACACCATTGGGAAACCAATAAATGAAAACTCAATTTTCCCCATTTGGTCAATGTCAAAGCCAATAACTATCGTTGCTTTGATGATTCTAAAAGAAAGAGGAATGATCGATTTTAAAGATAATGTTTCCAAATATCTTCCTGAATACAAAAACTTAAAATGTAAAAATCCAGATGGATCCATTTATCAATGCAAAAATTCTCTTAGTATATTTCATTTACTTACTCATCGTTCTGGATACGGTTATTATGGGAATCCACAATTTTTTACAAGTACACTCAAATATGACAATCTTGCGGACTTTAGTAAGGATGTTGCAAGTCATCCAGTAGAGTTTGAACCAGGATCTGATTATCTGTATGGAATCAACATGGCAATTTTAGGGAGGATTGTTGAAGTGGTTACAAAAAAAACTTTTTATGAATTCTTAAATGAGGAAATATTTAAACCCTTAAAAATGAAGGATACCAAATTTTATCTGACTTCAAAAGACAGATTAAGATTCCAACCTTTATACATTAATAACGGCTCTTTAAAAGGATACACTAATGATCTTGATGAATTAAGTTATGACATAAATAACAAAGCCTATTTTGGTGGTGAAGGATTAACATCTACTCTTAACGATTATTCAAAATTTTGTCAAATGCTTGTTCAAGGGGGTAATTATGAAGGAAAACAAATTATTTCTCAAAAAAGTATTGATGAAATGACAGGGTCATATTCAAAGTTAGATGACGATCCATTTGATTATGGATATTCATTATTTGTACTTTCAAATCCAGAGCTTGATGGCACTAACAGTTCGAAAGGAATATTTGGATGGTCAGGATATCATAACACTCATTTTTGGATAGATCAAGAAAAAAACCTATTTGGTCTTTTCATGACAAGGGCAAGAGAATTCTCTTTTGGAATTCAAAAAGAATTTAGAAGAGCCGTTTATACTTCAATAAATAATTAGTAATGATTACTTTTTATATTACTTATTTAAATTTCTAACCCTCCCAAGTGGAGGGTTCTTTTTTACACCAATGGACACAATCAAAATCAATCCTAATCCATTGATATCATTGCCTTAAGATAAGATTACTGTAAAGTGGTTTTAGAGGGGTGTTGTTTGGGGAAAGTTTGTAGTGTGTTTTGAAATAAATCCCATTCTCTATATCTTAGAGGCATTATTAATCATAAATCAATTAAAATGAAAAAATTATTTCTTGTATTGGGCTTATTTCTAAGCTTTGGAGTTTCAGCTCAAACCTCAGTTCGATATTATAATCTCAATGTAAAAAGAGGATATGAAGAATCCGTTGTAAAAACTTTCACCAATTTTGTAGAAAATGAAACATGGAAATCCGGTGCAGGAATTTTACTCCAGGGAGTACGTTTTAAAAATGGAGTAACTCACAGAATAGTTGTTTACGGTGATCCAGAAAATTGGGGTATCGAGGGCGAAAGAACTGACGATGAATGGAGTCTTTACCGTGAAAGAATGAATAAATATACTCATCCAAACCCTGTAGACAGTTCTATGGGCTCAATAATAAACTTCAGTGAAGGTGATCGTGAAAAATACAAATCAGCAAGAGTATATGATGTAAGAGTTCATGAGCCAGCTAAATTTTTAAAAGCTTGGAATAAAAATGTTAAAGAGGCAAAAAGTATTCTTGGAAACAGAAGAATTGGATTAGTAAGATATGAAGTAGGTGGAACACCAGGAGCTACACATGGATTAATTATATATGGCGAAAATGATAATGATGTCCAAGTTACATTAAGAAAAATCCAAAAAACCAAGGCATTTAATGAGTACATTGAAACAAGGGGGAAAGTTGATTACATTCAAACTTATGCTGTGACTACAGTTAAAAGATTTTAATTAAAGACTATAAAATTTAACAAAAGCCCTCCCAAGCGGAGGGTTTTTCTTTTACACCAATAGACACAATCAAAATCCCTTCTAATTGATTGACATTATTGCCTTAAGCTAAGATTCCTGTGTTGTGGTTTTAGGGGGGTGTTGCTTGGGGGAAGTTTGTAGTGTGATGGAAAAAAATCTCAAACTTCTCAAGCACTCCTATCCAAAACACAGGGGGATGGGTTTTAGAAAACGATTTTTCTTTTGAAACATGGGGTTTGGAATGTTATATAAGATATATTTTCTACTTTTAAAGCTATTAGTATAAGAATTGTCTTTAAATTATGAAAATCTCATACAAGAGTAGGGGTGGAATAAATAAACCTAAAAAAATATTATTTTCTCTTATAAAAAAACTGTTATCATGAAATACCCATTAATAATATTGTTTCTTTATATTAATATTTCAAATGCGCAATTAGTCCCTATAAAGATCGAGGATTTTATAAATCAACATAATCTGTTTGAACAAAATGATGCAGGTGAAGTTACTTCAATTAATGATAAAGAGATAAACAAGTTAATTAGATTTTTTATCCAAGGAAAATATTATGATCTTGTAGAATTCACTAGAAGTATAGTTTGGGATTCATATGAAACATTTATTAGTCCTACAAATAGGTACCACCTTAGTAAATTTATTATTCAAGTGAGAGTTAAAAATGTTGAAAAACTTAAATATCTCGAAGTATTTTACAACCCACATGAAAAGAAAGTTGACAGTTATTTTGAATGGGATCCTAGAGATGAAGAATTTAATTTAAATGATGAACAAGTTTCATTACAAAAAAAAATACCTGATCTAAAAAAATTAGAAATTTCAAATCAAGATAACATTCCAGATATTAATGAATTTATTATACAGCATCAGGGTTTTATTGATGAAAGAGAAAGATTAAATCTAAGTGAAAAAGAAATAGTACCTATAAATGCTGCAAAAATAAATGAGCTTATACGTTCTTTCAATAATTCAAATTTTTCAAACTTAGAATATACTCGAAATATTATCTGGAATTCTTACAATACTTTTGTAAGTCCTTTTGACAAATATCACTTCCATACTTTCATTGCACAAGTTAAAGTAGAAGGAATAGAAAGGTGGAAATATTTTGAGGTTTTTTATAATCCAGTTAGTAACAAAATTACTACTGACTACATATGGAATGATGACGAAAAGGATTACATTAGAGTAAATTAATTTATAACAACATAGGTTTTTCTTTTACCCCAAAGGACTCAATAGACACAACCCAGATCCCTTCTAATCCATTGATATTATTGCCGTAACCTTGAGATTCTTGTGTTGTGGTTCAGGAGGTCGTCGGTTCGAGACCGATCTTCCACCCCATATAGAGAAGGGATTGCAGGAATGTAGTCCCTTTTTTTATGTTTAATTAGTAAAATATATAAATTCTTTTGTGTGTATTTTTAACTAATTTCTTAAATAAAAGAATTGATTGTATATTCATTGATAAAATTTTTATCAATTTTATGCAAATCAATTTATGAAAAATAACATTTCACCTTTTTTACTTTTCAAGTCGAGTATCAATTTGCTGATAAGCATAGGCGTTTTTGTCTTAATCTTTGGGTGTCAGGAGAAGCATATAGATTCCATTGTTTTAGACAGAGAAGACTATCAAGATCAACTCCAAGGATTTTGGATGGCTCAATGTATTGCAAATTGGACAGGCTTGATAACTGAGATGGATAAAATTGGAATTCCTGTAGACGGAAAAGGAGCAGGGTTTTACACTAGTGAGGACTGGGGTCAGCCAGACCATCCTAATCTATGGGGTTCAAACAATTATTCAGATACGATTACCTTCTTACTCGCAGAAAAAGACAGTGTTTGGGGTGCAGATGATGATACAGATATAGAGTATATCTATCAGGAACTTCTTTACAGCAGTCCAAATTTAGATCTTACAGGGGAACAAATCAGAGAGGCATGGCTGGATCACATTTACAAAGAGGAAGAAAATTATTTATGGGTTTCTAACCAAAGAGCATTTGAACTTATGCAGGAAGGGGTCATACCTCCAAAGACGAGCGACCCTGAGTTAAACCCGCATTACGAGATGATTGATGCACAGTTAACCACTGAACTGTTTGGCTTTTTTGCTCCTACGCGTCCAGATATTGCTGTGAAACTTGCAAATTTAGCAGTCCGTACAACGGCAAGGGAAAATGCAGCATGGATTGCAGAGTTCAATATCATCATGTATGCCTTGGCCTCCAAAACCACTTCTCACATTACACTAAAGGATAAAACAATGTGGATGTCGAAGGAAGCGAGAAAACACCTTCCAAACACCTCTTACCCTGCTAAAATGTATGATTTTGTTCTTGAGCACTACACAAAAGGTTCTAGCTGGGAAGAAGCGCGCGATGGTTTACACGAAAAGTATCAAATTCGACAGGAGGATGGATATAAATGGGCCACTCTTGATCAAAGCTGTAACGGCTGTTTTGCTGCAGGAATCAATTTTGGTGCTAGTATTGTAAGCTTACTCTATGGAGAAGGAGATTTAAAAAAAACAATCCAAATTGGAGCGCTTGCAGGCTGGGATTCTGACAATCCTACAGCTACATGGGGAGGCCTGCTTGGTTTTATGATAGGTAAGGAGCAGGTTGAAAAAATCTTTGATCAAAAAATTGCTACAAAATTTAATATACATCGTACACGCAAGGGTTTTCCAAACAATGGAATTGACACCTTTGAAAACATGGCTCTTAAAGGGATCTCGATTGTAGATCGCGTTGTAGTTGAAAAAATGAATGGAAGTATTGATACTGAAAAGAATCTTTGGGTAATCCCGAATTTGAACTAAATAGTAAATTTCCAAGCTCTATTTTAGAATAAATTACTCCTTTTGGCGTTGTTATTGATATCAAATTAAACGATCATTAATTAAAATCAATTTCTATGAAAAGGCTTATCTCAATACTTTTAATTTTTACAGCATTTACAACACTTCAAGCTCAAGGGTTTGAATACGGACTTAAGGCAGGATTAAATTTTAATTCTTCAGCTGATTTAGATAATATCTCTTTAGATCTTCCGAGTATAGATGAGGCTAAAAATACTGTAAACGGTTTTAATATAGGAGTTTACGGGCAAATTAAATTGGCCATGTTATACGTCCGTCCAGAGATTCATTTTTCAAAATTTGAAACTTCCTTCGATGAATTAACAATTGGGAAATCAAGGCTTGAAGCTCCTGTTTCAGTCGGCTTTAAATTATTGCCAATACTTAGCGCATTTGCAGGTCCTACCTATCGCTACGAACTGAGCAAAGAAAATGACGATTATTCCATTGAATCTTTAACAGGCGACTCTACCTTAGGGGTTCATTTAGGTGCAAGAATTCACCTTGGTAAACTAGGGGTAGATGCAAGAATTGAAAGGGGAATCTCAGAGAATGAGGCGCAATTGTTATCGAATAATAATATCAACGCAGGAACCATTGATAACCGAGCAACTGTTGTAAGCCTTGGTGTTTCCTACGCCTTTTAAATTATTTTATTTGATAGTTGACTTCCGAAACCTCCGAGACACGGAAATAGCCTAATGGACTGTTTTCTGGATTGCTAAGGTTGACCATATTGCCGTTTAAGTTTGCAGGATTGGTTTGAAACGGGCCTCCTTGTTGAGTGTTTTGCAATATTAAAAGATACCAAAATTGATAAGCAGTTTTTGACAGCCCGTATTGACGTATCCTGACAAAATCATCTTTTTCTAAATCACTACTTAATAACACTCCATAGTACTCAGATCCGTTGGTAAAATCATCTCTGTAGACATTGTATTGGGGTTCTTCTAAGCGGTCACTACTAAATTCATAAAAACTGTAGTTGTCTTCATTCGCTGGATCCATACTGTAAGCTTCTATTTGGGTAGCTAGATTTCCAAAAAGGGGTATACTGTCTTGTTCTATTTTAAAGATAGAGGCTACAGGGTTTAAAACTTCACTACCGCTATAGGTTTGATTTTCAAAATCAATCTGTAAAGTCAATTCAGCACCCAATTGATAAGGAACGGTATCAAGGGGATAATAATTACCTGTATTTCCTTGCTCTTGAAACTCATATATATTTTCTTGAGAGTCTACAACGCGAACTTGAGCTCCATTTGCAGGAATTCTTAAGTTTTCAAAATAAGGAGTGGTTTTTGACAACATGATGAGTTGTTCTGTCTGACTATTTTCTTTAATCCAATTCAAATGACCTTCAATTACTAAGCGCTCATCGGAATAATTTAAATCAACATCTACAACTTTTTCACAAGAGGTAAAAGCGAATAGGACTAAACCGATATAAAAATAAATTTTCTTCATTTTAAAATTTAAAATTATAAGTTACCGATGGGATGATACCAAATATTGACAATCGGATTGCTTCGTTCTGTCCAGTTTCAATGTTTTGCTGAAAACGTATGTTAGCAGCATTTTGTCTGTTATAGGCATTAAATACACTAAAGACCCATTGGCCAGTATAAGGCCTCCCTTTTTGATCTGGTGTGTAAATGGCTGCGAGGTCAAGCCGGTGATAATTTGGAAGCCTGCTGCTATTTCTTTGTTCAAAATTTGGGATGGAGAAATTTTGGAATTTAAATTGAGCCTCAGGATAGGTAATCGGTTGTCCGGTCTGAAACAAAAAGTTTGCGCTTAAATCCCATTTTTTATTCAGCACATAGTTGGTTGTTATTGAAAGATCATGAGTTTTATCATAAGGTGTAAAATACCAGTTTCCATTATTTATTCCTGTTTCTATCGGTGTTCTGCCTGGGGTTCTTTGCTCAGAACGCGATAAGGTATAGGCAATCCAGCCGGTAAGTTTTCCCTCATTTTTTCTGAGTAAAAGTTCCATTCCTTTAGCCTTTGCTTCTCCTGTAAGCAGTACCTGTTCGATTGCGTTATTGGCAATTAATTCTGCACCATCGATATAGTCCAATCGGTTTTGGATGGACTTATAAAATACCTCAAATTCTAAATCGTAACGGTTAGCCCCTAAGGTTTTAAAATATCCCAAAGCAAACTGGTCCAGAAGTTGGGGATCAATAAAAGTTCCGCTTGGCGCCCAAATATCAATGGGAGTAGGGGAGTTGGTATTGGAGATAAGATGGAGGTATTGAACCATGCGATTATAACTCAATTTAAAGGATTGATCGTCTTTGTTTTGATAGGCTATTGCCATACGCGGTTCAAAATAGTTAAAGTCTTTAAGCACATTTGATCTAGCGTAGTCAATCTGACCGATTGGTTCAGCACCACGATATAACTTTAGTGCAGGATTATAAATCAGAGGGTTGTTGTTTTTATAGCTGTTGAGTTTTTGTCCAAAGCGTATAAAATTGCTCAATCTGCCTCCTACTTGCAGACTGGTCTTGGGACTAATTTGGTAATTGATCCCAGCATAAAGAGCACTTTCCAGAGCGTATTTATCGGTTAGTTTATTCGTTTGAATTTGAGAATTCTCAGTGGTCGGCTCTATAAGACCAGGGTCAAATTTGTAATAAATACTATTCAGACCGTATTCCAGTTTTATTTTTTCAGTCAAATAATGCTTAAAATCATACTTCAGATTAAAGTTTACTATACTTGAGTTCCATTCAAAATCTGCAAAACTAAAATTAAGCTCATAGTCATAATTAGAATAAATAAGGGACAGATTGGAAAACAAACGGTTTGAAAACAAGTGATTCCATCTGAAATTGGCCACAGAATTGCCGTAAGCATTGTTGAAAAGACTAGCGATATCAAATACATCCCTTCCAAAATAACCTGAAAGAAAAAGATTGTTTTTATCGTTCAATTTATAGCTCAATTTGGTATTGAGGTCGTAGAAATAAGCTTTGTTATCTTTTACACTTTCTATTAAGGGAAGAAAAAGGTGTACATAACTGCTTCTCCCACCAATTAAAAAGGAGCCCTTTTCTTTTTCGATAGGACCTTCCAATAGGAGTCTGCTCGAAATTAATCCCAATCCTCCTTGGGCTCTAAAATCATTACTATTTCCATCTTTTTGATAGATGTTTAGCACAGAGGATACCCTGCCACCATAATTGGACGGAATACCTCCTTTGTACAGTTTGATGTCCTTAATGGCATCAGGGTTAAAAACGGAAAAGAAACCAAACAGATGAGAAGAATTGAATATAATCGCTTCGTCAAGCAGGATTAAGTTTTGATCTGCAGCACCACCTCTTACATTAAAGCCCGATGAGCCTTCACCGCCATTGGTAACTCCTGGAAGTAAGGTAATGGATTTGATGATGTCGACTTCACCCAATACGGCGGGCATCTTTTTTATGGTCGAAACAGCCAAAGTGTTCACACTCATTTGGGGGCTTTTGAGGTTGAGTTTCTCAATATTTTCATTGACAATGACTTCATCCAAAAGCTCTGTTTCTGGATTCAGCTTGAGATCTAGTCTAAGGTCTTGGGTTAGGGTGATGTCGTCGAAATAGTTTTCAAATCCTAGATAGCTGACCAATAACTGATGTGTTCCTTCTGGAAGGCTAATGGAGTAAAATCCGTATTCATTCGTTGTTGTACCTAATTTGAGATCACTAAAGATTACATTGACACCAATCAGGGTTTCATTGGTCTCAACATCACTGATATAACCACTAAGCACATGGTTTTTTTGACAGTAAACAAGGCCAGTAAAGAAAATTAAAGTGAAGCAGTATAGTATTTGCTTCATTCTTAATTAAGTCCAATTTTATCAGTTCGATTAGCAAGTTCCCAAGCCGTATAGAATATAAGTTGGGTTCTTTTTGCTAGTAGATCGTACATGATTTTATCTGGAGTATCTCCCGGTTTGTGGTAATCTTCGTGAGTTCCACTAAAATAAAAAATGACAGGGATGTTATTCTTAGCAAAGTTGTAGTGATCGCTTCTGTAATAAAAACGATTGGGATCCTTTTCTTCATTAAAAGTATAATCCAACTTAAACTGGGTGTATTTGGTGTTGGTTGCTTCTGAGATATCATGCAAATCTTGGCTCAAGCGGTCTGCACCGATCAAATAAATATAATTAGGGTCTTTATCCTCTCTTTTCGGGTCAGTTCTGCCTATCATATCCACATTCAAGTTGGTCATGGTTTGTGCCAGAGGATATAAAGGATTGTTAGCATAATAACTGGAGCCTAGTAAACCTTTTTCTTCCCCAGTAACATGGAGGAAGATTAGAGATCTTTTTGGGCCTTGACCAACATCAGCAGCCATTTTAAAGGCCTCTGCAATTTCTAAAAGCGCTACTGTTCCCGAGCCGTCATCGTCAGCTCCGTTGTTGATTTCACCATTTTTAATTCCTATATGATCTAAATGAGATGAAATCACTATGTATTCTTCAGGAAATTTTGACCCTTTGATGATGGCTGCAACGTTTTCTGTTTCAACTTCTACCCCTTTGATATTTAATTTCATAGGTTGGGTGTAGTTGTCGGTACCTTTGGCTTCCTCGATACCTTGAGTAGAGTAAAAATTCTGTAAAAAGTCAACCGCACGCCTTTGACCTAAAGTACCCGTTTCTCGTCCTTGAAAGTAATCAGAGGCATAGACATAAAGATTTTCTTTGAGCTCTTTAGCAGTGATACTGGCCGCAAAATCAGTGACATCCATTTGATTTTGGGCAACTACTAAAACAGGAAACAATAACAAATTAAGAAATAATGATTTCATGGTGTTTTTTTTAAAAATAAGCAATATTTACACAGCTGTGGTTAGAGTCTTTTGGTTTTCAATAGTCTGGAGTATGCCATCCCAGAATTGAATACGCAAATTTAATGCTCGTTTGGAATATAGCAATGCTTCAGCCCATTTTTCATCATTTTTTCCGCACAATTGTTGAATCATTTCAAGCGCCAAAGGTCCGTGTTCGTCTGCATCAACTTCAATGTGGCGTTCAAAATAATAAATTAGATCTGCCAATTCTAAATTATTTGTTTGCTTTAGATTTTTAATTATTTCAATAAACATGTCCGGAATGAGATCTTCCCTTCCAAAAGTAAAAACTGCAGCAACTATATGTGGCTTTTTTGTATGAACTACTTCAAAGGTAAATTTTAGAAAATTTGTAATATGGCTTGGCAAAGAGGAATTCACCAAAATAGCATCGATATGATGACCTTCTTTTAACTGCTGAAGAAGGCGGTTGATTTCAACTGGATCGGCCCCCATTGAATGCATGGCTTCTAAATACATCTCAAAATGGCTCATAGGGACACCTTTTCTATTGATGTCTGACTCTTCACCCCAGACAATTTCGTTTATAAGTCGAGATGCTGCCGGATGGCCTGAGGGAACCCAGGGAACCTCATTGCAACTCAATTGACTTTGCAGTTGTTTGAGTAGCGACATAAAGTCCCAAACCGCAAAAACATGATGTTCCATAAAAAGACGAATGTCTGTTGCGGTGTGTATACTGGAATAAACTGGGTGGTTTTGGAGTACTTCTCTTAAAGAATAAAGTTCTTTTTCAATTCGTTCTATCATCATCAAATACATTATATTGAGCGCAAATATACCGATTAAAAATAACTTTTGGATTCTAATTTACTCTTGCTATTTACATTCTCATCCTTTGCCTTGACTCTATTTCCAGGTCCAGATATTATGTATGTATTTAGTACGAGTTTGACCAAAGGCCGACTCAGTGGTTTTAAGGTTAGCCTTGGACTTTGCTCAGGCTTGTGGGTACATACACTATTGGTTATTTTAGGAGTAGGAAATTTTCTAAATCAATATCCTGAAAGCCAGCGTATACTCGAATTTCTTGGGGGGGCTTATCTATTGTTTCTCGCTGTTAAAAGCTGGTCAAGCTTTCGCAGGATTGCGAAGAGAGAATATTCGCCAAAATCTAAAAGTGAAAACCACTTTTTAACTGGCTTTGTAATGAATTTAAGCAATCCGAAAGTGAGTTTATTTTTTATCAGTTTTTTTCCTGGATTTTTATTTCATCAAAGCTGGTCATTTCAATGGCAGTTTCTCATTTTAGGGATGATTTTTTTTGTCCAAGCACTGTTGGTATTTTCGAGTGTCACTTTTTTTGCAGATCAAATAGGAACAAGACTTTTACACACTAAAGACAGTACGCTTTGGAATAGAATTCAAGCAATTGTTTTAGCCTTGATTGCATTGATGTTGTTTTACCCTTAACTTTAGAGTCAGATTTAAATCGCCATGGAAGCCATTAAGTTAATAGAATGTCCGCGAGATGCTATTCAAGGCTATCAGACCCCTATAGGTACTACAATGAAAATAGCCTACTATCAAATGCTCCTAAGGGTAGGCTACCATACATTGGACTGTGGTAGTTTTGTCAATCCTAAAGCCATTCCACAAATGGCAGATACTGCAGCTGTCATCAAAGGTTTAGATATTAGTGACACTCAAACCAAACTTTTGACAATAGTTGCCAACTTGAGAGGGGCAGAGGAGGCAGTTAAATTCGATAAAATTCATTATTTAGGATATCCTTTCTCTGTGTCTGAAAATTTTCAAGTACGAAATACTGGAAAAACAATTGCAGAGTCTTTGACAGTTTTAAAACATATTAATGAGCTGACTTTAAGGCACAAAAAAGAACTCGTTGTATATCTTTCTATGGGATTTGGAAATCCTTATGGTGACCCCTGGAGTACCTCAATTATTAAAGACTGGATAGCGGAGCTCGCAGATCTGGGAATCAAGATAATCTCCCTTTCAGATACGGTAGGTTCTGCAAAAACTGAAGACATTGATCTGTTGTTTACAGCCCTGATAAAAGCTTACCCAAAATTGGAATTTGGAGCGCATTTTCATTCCCTTCCCGACCAATGGTTTGCCAAAGTAAATGCTGCATATTTGGCAGGGTGCAAGCGTTTTGACGGAACTGTTAAAGGTCGTGGTGGGTGTCCAATGGCTCATGATGAACTGATTGGGAATATACCTATGGAAAAGCTAATTTCTTATTTTACCACTCAGCAATTATTGCCCGCCAATTTAAGCAATCTTGCCTTTGAATCTGCCTATAATTTTTCTCACAAATTTTTTATTTAAAATTATTCTAAATAAGTTTTAATTTTTTCAATTCTAGTTTATATTTGCACTCTATTTATAATTGATCTAAATAAATATAGAATGCAATTTAGAATCCTATTTATCTCTTTTTTATTGTTGACATGGTGTGAAGCAACTGCTCAAGAAAATGAGATATTAAACGATTCAGTTCGAAAATTAGACGAGGTAATCATCAAGGCAAATACCATATTAGGGAACAAGTTTGTCGCTAAGAATAGAACAGGAGCGTCTTATTTTTTATCCAGCGAAGAACTTAAAAGTTTTGGATATATCGACATCAACAGAGCCCTAAAGGCAGTTCCAGGAGTTAATTTTTACGAAGAAGATGGATTTGGCCTGCGTCCTAATATTAGCTTAAGGGGAACCTCTCCTCAGCGAAGCTCTAAGATCACACTTATGGAGGATGGTGTGTTGATTGCACCTGCTCCTTACAGTTCTCCAGCAGCATACTATTTTCCTTCCGTATTGCGAATGGAAGCCATAGAAATATTAAAAGGAAGCAGTCAAGTTCAGTACGGCCCGTTTACAACGGGAGGGGTGATCAATATGCTTTCTTCATCAGCACCAGAAGAGGGTTTAAAAGCAAAATTTCAAACGTCCTATGGCAGTTTTAACAGTAGTCAGATACACAGTAGTGTAGGGCAGTCCACTCAAAACTTGAGCTATTTATTTGAGTATTTGTCCATGAACTCTGACGGTTTTAAAAAACTTAATTCTGGAGAAAATACCGGTTTTGACATCACCGATTTGATGGCTAAGGTACGTCTTAAGTCGGCAGAGGACTCTAAGACTCCCCAGTTTTTAGAATTCAAATACCATGTATTCGATGAACTCTCAAACGAAACTTATTTAGGTATTTCTGAACGTGATTTTAACACCAACCCCTTTGATCGCTATGCCGCATCTCAAGAGGATAATATGGACGCTAGACAAGTTCAGCTTATGCTTACGCATAGCATCAGCCTGAGTGAGCAGTTTAAGATTGTGACCAATGTATACGACAATACTTTTTCGAGAAATTGGTATAAACTTAGTTGGGTAGTAGTGGACGATTCAAAAAAGGGTCTTGAAAGTGTTTTAGCTGCGCCCTCTAGCTATCCAAATCACTTTGCAGTTCTTAAAGGACTGGCTGATTCAGATGACGATGCATTATTTGTCAAGGCAAACAATCGCGTGTATACTTCACGGGGAGTGCAGACAAAGTTAGATTATCATTGGTACGGTAAATCAGGAATATTTCACGACTTAGAAATTGGCGCTCGATTTCATTACGATGAAGAAGACCGCTTTCAATGGGAAGACGGCTATCGAATTCAAAATGCAGATATGTTGTTGACCTCAGAAGGAGCAAAGGGAGCAAAGGGAAATCGAATTTCAAGTGCAGCTGCTTTGGTTACATATGCATTGTACAAGTTTAAATACAACGGACTGAGTCTTAACCCAGGGATAAGAATGGAATCCATCAAACTAGAACGTAAGGATTTTGGAAAATCAAATCCCAATAGAAACTCTTCTGATTTGAGTTCTAGAGAAAATCAAATTACTGCTTTTATCCCCGGTATTGGATTTAACTATACTTTTTCCAATCAACTGTCGGTTTTTGGCGGACTCCACAAAGGCTTTTCGCCCCCAGGAAATGCTCCAGGTGAACAAGCTGAGGAAAGTGTAAACTACGAATTGGGATCGCGGTTTTCCAAAGGAAGACTGAGTGGAGAATTCATTGGTTTTTTTAACGATTATTCCAATTTGTTGGGGAGTGATTTAGCGGCTAGTGGTGGAACAGGCTCATTAGACCAATTTAACGCAGGTAGTGTGCATGTAAGCGGCCTAGAGCTATTATTAAATTACAATTTGGCAGCAGAAAACGCAGCTATACAATTGCCAATCACTTTTGCCTATACCCTCACAAATGCAATTTTCCAAAGTAATTTTGGAAGTAATGAAGACATTTGGGGTGTGGTCAGCACAGGAGACCGTGTGCCTTATATACCGCAAAATCAATGGACGCTAACGGCAAGATTAGAGCATAAAAAATACGAGTTAAACCTCAGTTCTAGATTTAATGCGGCTTTTAATACTCAAGCAGCAAACGGTAATGAGAGTACAGTTGAACAAGTCCCCTCAAATTTTATATTGGATTTGTCCGCAAAATATCACTTGAGTAAGCATTTGCGTCTCACCGCTCAAATCGTAAACCTCTTGGATGAAGTTTACTTAGTTTCAAGAGTTCCCGCAGGATTTCGTCCAGGTCATCCTTTAGGAATCTATACTGGACTTCAATTTGATTTATAAATAAATCTAGCCTACAAGCCTTAAAATTTGTTATATTTGTACGCAATTAATTATAGATTAGTTGCTTATGACTTCCAATAAATTTATCGGTCAAGGGCTCACATACGACGATGTATTGTTGGTGCCTGCTTATTCGGAAACTTTACCGAGAGAAGTGTCGATCAAGACCAGTTTTAGTCGAAATATTTCTTTGAACATTCCCATCATTTCAGCTGCCATGGATACTGTAACTGAAAGTAAAATGGCAATTGCTATGGCCCGTGAGGGCGGAATAGGAGTACTTCACAAAAACATGACCATAGCAGAACAGGCAGATCAAGTACGCACTGTCAAACGATCTGAATCCGGTATGATATTGGATCCTGTAACCCTTCACCAAACTGCATTGGTTTCTGATGCCAATAAAAATATGCAGCAGTATAGAATTGGAGGAATCCCTATAGTGGATAAAGACAACAGACTAATTGGTATTGTCACCAATCGCGACTTGCGCTTTGAAAAAAACAACGCTCGTCCTATTCGAGAAGTGATGACAAAGACCAATTTAATTACTGTAAAAGAAGGAACTTCTTTAAAAGATGCTGAGCAAATACTGCAAAAGCACAAAATTGAAAAGCTACCTGTGGTCTCAAAGGATAATAAATTGGTAGGCCTCATCACTTTTAGAGACATTACAAAACACACCACCAAACCCAACGGAAATAAAGATCAGTTTGGAAGGTTGAGAGTGGCAGCTGCTGTTGGAGTTACCGCAGATGCATTAGAGCGAGTTACAGCCCTTCACGCAGCAGGAGTAGATGGAATTGTCATTGATACTGCACATGGGCATAGTAAAGGAGTTGCAGCAGTTTTAAATGAAGTTAAAGATAAATTTGGAGAACTAGACGTGACGGTTGGTAATATTGCTACAGCTTCAGCGGCTAAATACTTAGTTGATTTGGGTGCCGATGCGGTAAAAGTGGGTATTGGTCCAGGTTCTATCTGTACTACGCGTGTCATTGCAGGGGTAGGCTATCCTCAATTGTCAGCAATTGTAGAAGTGAGTAAAGCCATTGCCGGTTCAGGTGCACCCATTATAGCCGATGGAGGAATCCGATTTACTGGTGATATTCCAAAAGCTATCGCAGCTGGAGCAGACGCTGTAATGCTGGGTTCACTGCTGGCAGGTACTAAAGAATCTCCAGGAGAAACGGTTATTTACGAAGGCAGAAAATACAAAACCTATCGAGGAATGGGATCGGTAGAAGCCATGAATAAAGGCAGTAAGGATCGTTATTTCCAAGATGTTGAAGATGATTTAAAGAAACTTGTGCCCGAAGGAATTGTGGGTAGGGTAGCGTTTAAAGGCAATGTAGACGAGAGCATCCATCAATTTATCGGTGGACTACGTGCAGGTATGGGTTATTGTGGTGCTAAGGATATTGAATCTTTAAAAACTAATGCTCAGTTTGTAACCATTACTTCGGCAGGAATGAGGGAGAGTCATCCTCACAATATTCGAGTTACAAAAGAAGCACCAAATTACAGTCCAGGATAAAGGGAAATAAATCTCCTAGGGAGTTACTATTTTTAAGGTATACACCTTATTAGATACAGTTACCCTGATAATATACATCTTTCCTGAATCAAGTTCCAAATTGGATTTAAAATTATCTAGTTCTTGCACTTTAATTTCCTTAATTTTGTTTCCAATTATTGAGTAAACTTCAATCACACCTGGACCCTCAACACCTAGTAAATGCAATTGCTGGTCTTGATAAGCCGCTTTGGGTGTTTGTTGAAAAGTAGTTGTGATTAAGGGAGAAGAATTTAGCTTAGCATTTACAATTGTAAAGCTTAAAGAGATCATGGCTAAAAAAAATAACTTTCTAAACAAAGTTTAAATTTTAATGCAATTTACAGATTATTAACGAGTTATTAAAACTTTTTAAACAATTTAAAGTGCTAAATATCAATAACATACAACATTTATTAAAAACAAATCTAAAATTTGTTAATATCTACACAATATTTATGCCATTCTGCGTTGCAGGGGTGCAAATTACATGCTTTTTTATGATTCTAGGTTCGCTTATCTCCTGTGCTGACTGGTCTACTGAAAATGATAGAGTTGTAGCAAGAGTTGGTGATGTGTATCTTTATTCATCTGATTTTGAGGAAGAATTAGGTGATTTTATAGATGAAACAGACAGTATTTTAAAAACCAGAAATTATATTGATTCATGGGCAAAAAGTCAACTTTTTGTTCAGACTACCAAGCGTTACTTGCCAAATAGTGAGCTGGATGATCTGGAGGAACTCATAGATCAATATCGAGTAGAACTTTACACCAATGCCTATATCCAATCCGTGGTCAATACTTCTTTAGACACCATCGTTTCGACAGTTGAAATTGATTCTTTTTTACAGGCCAACCAAGGTGTCTTTGAGCTCAACGCTCCACTGTACAAAGCGCGTTTTATTCACCTTCCTCCTGATAATGTAGATCAAAATGAAATTCAGCGCAGTTTTCAACGTTTTAACAAGGAGGATCGCTATTTTCTAGATTCTCTATCTTTCCAATATTACAATTACCTTTTGGCAGATAGTATTTGGTTAAACAAAAGAGATCTAATGTTAGAGGTTAGCTTTTTAAACAGAGAAAATCCAGATAAATATTTAAAAAAATCACAATTCTTTAGAGTTGAAGATTCATTGGGAGTATATTTGTTCTACATTGATGAGTTGCTAGAAAAAGGAAAAACAGCTCCAAGAGTAATGCTGGAGTCAACAATTAAGAACATTATTCGAAATCAAAGAAAATTAAAATTTACCGAGCAGTTTGAAAAAGATATTATACAAGATGCTATTAAATCAAAGACCTATGAAACCTATTAGTGTATTATTTTTTTTGCTGGTTACTTCTGCGGGAATCCAAGCTCAAGATGCTCTTGCAAGCAGAATTAAAATTGATGGAGTTTCGGCAGTAATTGGCGATTACGTATTATTGGATTCCGATGTAGATAAAACCATACTAGAAATGGAATCCCAAGGAATTGACGTTAGGGGAATTTCAAAATGTCAATTATTAGGGAAACTGATGGAAGATAAGCTTTATGCACATCATGCCATTCAAGACAGCTTGGAGGTAAATGTGGAAGAAGTGTATTCCACGGTAGATCAAATTATAGACAATTTTACCCAGCAGTTGGGAAGTATAGAAAAGGTATTGGAATTTTACAACAAGGAAGACGAAGCGACCTTCCGTCAAGATATTTTTGAAATCAATAAAGTCCAAAAGCTCTCTTCGATGATGCAGTCTCAGATTATTGAAAATGTAGAGGTTACTCCTGAGGAGGTTCGGGTGTTTTTTGAGTCCATACCTGAAATTGATTTGCCCACTTTTGGTACAGAGTTGGAAATATCACAGATTGTAATTGAACCCGAGGTGAGTGAGGCTGAAAAAGACCGAATTGTCAATCAGTTACGCACTTTCCGAGAAGATGTCTTAGAACGAGGCTCAAGCTTTGCCTCTAAGGCAATACTGTATTCTCAAGATCCTGGATCTCGAGCAACAGGGGGAAAGTACACTTTAAACAGAAAGCGCCCTCAAATGGTTAAAGAATTTAGGGATGAAGCATTTAGTCTAGAGGAAGGTGAGATTTCTGAGCCCTTTAAAACCGATTTTGGTTGGCACATATTGATGGTAGATAAAATTCGAGGACAAGAAGTGGATGTTCGTCATATTTTATTGACGCCTAAAATAGAACCTGCACAGCTTGCAGAGGCAAAAAAGAAATTGGATACGATACGCAAACGCATTGTTGACAAAGAGATTTCGTTTAAAGACGCGGCATTGGCATTTTCAAGCGAAAAGGAAACTAGGTTTAATGGAGGTGTACTGATTAACCCACAAACAGGAGATACACGCTTTGAATTGACTAATCTAGACCCTGTTTTGTATAGTCAAATTAGAAATCTTGAGGACAATGAAATTTCAGCCCCACTTATGGAAGAAGATCGATCCGGGTTGAAAAAATACAAGATTCTTAAAGTCAGTAATCGTTTTGATGAGCATAAAGCTGATTATTCTACTGACTATGTTAAAATCAAGGCTTTAGCCCTTAAGGAAAAGCAATTGAATGCAATTAAAGAGTGGATGCAAGAAAAAATAGAAAGCACCTATATCTATTTAAACAAATCTAACAGAAATTGCGAGTTTACCAATAATTGGTTAAAGCTCTAATAATACGGAACTATTTAAAGTACTTTAAGGGTACCCAAAGCATTCCAAAGCATTCACCATCTTCTTTGTGAATGTTTTTGTGATGAGTTTTGTGTGCCCTGCGTATGCCTTTTGCATATTTGCTGTTTGCTTTTCGAAACAACTTGAATCTTTGGTGAATAAAAACGTCATGAACTAAAAAGTAAGTCATCCCGTAAATAAATATACCTGCCGCAATAGGCAAGCCAGCCCAAAAATTAGCCTCACCCCAAAGAATGACAAAACCAGAACTCACAAGGGCGTAAAAAATAAAGAACAAATCATTGCGCTCGAACCACGATTTATGGTCTTTGATGTGATGGTCTTTATGCAAGGACCAAAGGAAACCGTGCATGATGTATTTATGGGAAAACCAGGCCATAAATTCCATCACACAAAAAGTAATAATAAGAGTCAGGATCCACAAAAAGGTCATTGAGTAAGGGTTTTAAATTAAGTTAAACCTATATTTTAAATAACTACTAGCAAATACACTCATTTTCTGATAGTTAGGAACTCTAATCCTAGTGTTTTGTATGTTGACTGAAGGTGTATTTTTTAGTTTTTTAAGAAGTTTGGAGTAATATTTATAAGCGGTATAAACACCGAATTGAGCCTCCATCGGAAGTTTAAATATTCCGGTGAGGGCATGTTCAAAATCACTTTCAATTTCTGCTATAATGGATGATTTAGAACTCTCGTCAAATTGGTTGAAGTTAACACTGGGGAAATAGGTTCTGTTTAAGTCTTGAAAATCATCTTTTAAATCTCTTAGGAAGTTCACTTTTTGAAAAGCAGATCCCAAAGCCATGGCTGAGGGCCTAAGCTTGTTATATTGTACGTCATCCCCTTTAACAAATACTTTTAAACACATTAGACCTACCACATCTGCAGAGCCGAAGATATAGGCTTTGTAATCTTCTTCTGTATCATAAACTTTTTTATCTAAATCCCAACGCATACTTTTCATAAAAGCAGCGATTAACTCGCGGTCAATTTCAAACTCATTAGCCGTTTGCTGAAACGAATTGAGTATGGGGTTCAGGCTTATTTTTTGGTCTAAACTCAAATACAAGTCCTCTTCAAATCGGTCTAGCAATTCTTTTTTAGGATAATTATGGAAACTATCTACAATTTCATCTGCAAAGCGAACAAAGCCATAAATGTTGTAAATATGAGGCCTGATGGATGGATGTAACATCTTTGTAGCCATAGAAAAAGAGGTACTGTAGGTTTGGGTTACAATCTTACTGCACTCACCACTGATACGGTCAAATAACTTTTTCATCGCAATCTATAATAGTTAAACTGATGAATAAAATTACAAAAATGTAGTGATTACGGAAGAAAATATTAAACAAATACTGTTTCTTCGAGGTATTTGGCTATAAAAGATTCGACAGAACGGAACAATTCTATTTGACCTGGTAGTTTATCTGTATCGATTTCAATTTGCTGTGGTCCAAATAAAAGGAGTTTAGAGTCCCTGTCTTCCAAAAGGTTTTGATGGAAGTTAGTCAAGAAGGGCATAATCTCCTCTTTATTAGGCTCTACTGTTAAGTAGGATACAAAATAAAATTTAGAATTGTAGCTATAAAGTGTTTCAAGACTAGAAGTTTGAAGCGATTGACCTAAGAAGATAGTTCTATAGCCACTGTTCAATATCAAATAATTTAAATACAATACACCGAGCTCGTGAATTTCATTTTCTGGCAAAAAGATGACAAAGATAGGATGATCCGTACGTTGCGGCTTTTTACGTTGTAATGTTTCTGTTTGAAGATGTATTTTTTGTTTGATCAAATTTGTGATAAAATGCTCATGAGAAGGTGAGATTGCACCTGTTTGCCATAAGATTCCAAGTTCACGCATTAAGGGCATAAAGACATTCAAAAAGACATATTGAAAATCGTGATGCTGAAGAATTTCGTTATAGTTGGTGTCAAATAAGTCATAATCAAAGTTGATCATAGCCAACTTAAATGCATTGATTGCTACCTGTTCAGAATTGGATTTCAGGGCAATACTTCGCACCAATTCAGGAATTTCTTCTTCGTTAAGGCTGGCGATTTTAGAGATTTTAAAACCGTGGTTGTAGAGTAGGGTAACATTCAACAATCTTTTTAAACTGTCTAAGCTGTAACGGCGAATATTCGTATCCGTTCGTTCGGGCTCTAAAAGATTGTAACGTTTCTCCCATATCCGTAGAGTATGGGCTTTAATACCTGAGAGGTTCTCTAAATTCTTTATACTGAAGGTGCTTTTTATCCTTTTCATCTATCCTATATTCATTAAAAGCTTAAACAAATATAGTAAAATTTTTAAAATAGGGAAGTGCGCACGAGAAGACTCGAACTTCCACGGGAAAACTCCCACTAGCCCCTCAAGCTAGCGCGTCTACCAATTCCGCCACGTGCGCTAAGAAGTGACTTGGCTGGGGCTCGAACCCAGGACCCTCTCCTTAAAAGGGAGATGCTCTACCAACTGAGCTACCAAGTCATAAAGTGATTCGGCTGGGGCTCGAACCCAGGACCCTCTCCTTAAAAGGGAGATGCTCTACCAACTGAGCTACCGAATCTTTTGAGGCTGCAAATATAATTATCAAATATGTATTTATCCTCTTGATTTACTATAAATTTACAACTAGTAAATAAAATAATGAATTCAGCTAAAATTATACTTATCGGATACATGGGCAGCGGGAAAAGTGCAATCGGCACTGTGCTTGGAAAAGCCCTTGAAATTCAATTTGTTGATTTGGACAAATATATTGAATCCACGGAAGGCAAAGTCATTTCTGAAATTTTTAAATCCAAAGGCGAAATGTATTTTAGGGCAGTTGAACGAAAGTGTTTAGAACAATTGATGGAGAAACCCGAGCCCTTAGTACTTTCTTTAGGAGGAGGGACTCCCTGCTATTACGACAATATGGACTACCTCCTTAGTATGCAAAATACCACCAGTATTTACCTAAGTGCAAATATCAATACCCTGAGTCATCGACTGTTTAATGAAAAAGACAGCCGACCGATGATCGCTCATTTAAGTGATCTAAACGAAATCAAAGAGTTTATAGGAAAGCATTTGTTTGAACGCAATCCTTTTTACCAAAAAGCCAAACACCAAATCAGTACTGACGACAAATCCATTGCTGGGTTGGTAGAGGAAATAAAGGGTGTTTTAGCGTAAATAAATTCCACTTTTTGACCCGTCTAAAATTACACTGACATGCTCATTTGTCGATGTCGACAGTGATATACCTTTAAAATCAGCTTTGATGGGAAACTTTTTGTGGTTTCTATTTACAATTACCGCAGTTTTAATCTGTTTTACTGGAATTTGAAGAAAGTATTGTACCGCATAAATAAGTGTACTCCCCGTATTGAGCACATCATCTACGATTACAATAGATTTATTCTCGAGTTCATTTAACTGAAGGTCACAGCTCACACCATCTATGGGGTTTTCTTTATTGATCGTAAGGGTAGCATAATTGATTTTAAGAGCGCTAAAACCTTCCAATGCCTTGCCGAAACTTAGCGCGAGATCACTCCCTCGAGGGGCAACACCAACGAGTATAAGCTCTTTCTCATCCAGATTGTTTTCATAGATTTGATAAGCTATTCTTCGAATACTAGATTGAAGTTCAGAAGCTGTTTTAATTTTATCTCCCTGTACGGTCATGGTCTAAATTTACTTAATTAAATTAATCTTCACTTTGTTCGTCCTCGGTCAAATTGTCCAAATCTCTGCGTTCTTTTTTTGTTGGACGCCCAGTTCCATGGTTCCTTTTGCCTTGAAAAGACAATTGTTGCAATTGGTTACGTTCGGCCTCATCGGCATCAATTTTTTCAACGCAATACAATCCCACTAGTTTTGCGCCCACTCTGCTTTTGGGAAGAGCAATCACTTCTAAATAGCGCCACGACTGATCTTTACGCACTTTTATGCGATCCAAGGGTAAAATCTCACGAGCGGGTTTAACCGATTGCCCGTTGACAAGTACCTGTCCTTTTTTACACGCATTTGTCGCAATATTTCTAGACTTAAAAAGTCGAACACACCATAAGTATTGATCAATTCGCACGCTTAAAACTTAGTTAAGATTACAAGCAAAAATAAAGGAAAATTGTATCTTGCAGCGCCAAAATTAAATGATCTTGAAAAATATTTTCGTCTTTGCTTTAGTTACTGTAAGCTTCCTTTTATCCTGTCAAAAGGAGGATACTGTTGAACCCTTACGCGATGTTCAAGAACAATCAATAGCAGATGATCAGAGCATCGAAGATTTCCTGTCCTCTCATTTTTACAACTATGATGATTTTTCTGATCCTGATTACAATAGAGGTATCGTTTTTGACACTTTACAAAATGAAAATGCCTCAAAAACTCCTTTAAGTAGCCAGGTAAGTAAGCAAGTAATCAGCGTAAAAACAGCAGATGGGAATTTTATTGATCACAGTCTTTATTATTTAATTGCACGCGAAGGGACAGGAATAAGCCCAGCGACAGTAGATTCGACCTATCTTTCTTACGAGGGCTTGCTTTTGAATAAAACCGTATTTGACTCATCGAGTACACCCGTGTGGTTCGATTTGACTTCTGTTGTACGCGGTTTTAGAGAAGGAGCACACAAATTTAAGTCAGGTGATTTTAAAGTTAACGAAGACAATACGGTCGATTTTTTTGGGTACGGACAAGGAGCTATATTTTTCCCCTCTGGTCTTGGATATTTTAGCAGGACTTCAGGTGCTGTACCGGCCTATGCTCCCCTTATATTTAAAATTAATCTTTACGGAGTCAATCAAACTGACCATGACGGTGACGGCATACTTTCCGCCGATGAATTTGATAATGATGGCGATGGGGTACCTGACGATACTGACGAAGACGGAACCCCAGATTATTTAGACGCCGACTAAAAAAAGTCTATTATTTTCTTTTAATAACTTCTTTTGACTTCTGGATTATGGAGCTTTTATTCAATCCGTATTTTTGCATTAGTTGTGCTGGTGTTCCAGACTCCCCAAAACAATCTTGAGTCGCTACAAATTCTAAAGGGGTAGGATGGTTTCTCGAGAGCATACCAGCAATACTTTCCCCCATACCGCCGAGGTAGTTGTGTTCTTCAGCTGTTACGATACAGCCTGTTTTTTGCACAGAATTTAGAATTATCTCTGTATCCAGAGGTTTGATGGTATGGATATTAATTACTTCAGCCTTTACTCCTTCAGCGGCAAGTTCTTTAGCAGCTTCTAGAGCCTCCCAAACCAAATGCCCGGTGGCAACTATAGTCACATCGGAACCTTCTTGAAGCAAAATTCCCTTGCCGATTTCAAAGCCGAGTTCTGGGGTTGTAAAGTTCGGAACTTTGGGTCTTCCAAATCGCAAATAAACAGGTCCTTCAAAGTCGGCTATAGCTATGGTAGCAGCTTTAGTCTGATTGTAATCACAGGGATTTATTACTGTCATCCCAGGAAGCATTTTCATCAAACCAATATCTTCTAGGATTTGATGGGTTGCACCGTCTTCACCTAAGGTTATCCCAGCATGAGAGGCACATATTTTTACATTTTTACCTGAGTAGGCAATCGACTGTCGGATTTGATCGTAGACTCTTCCGGTAGAAAAATTGGCAAAGGTTCCAGTAAAAGGAATTTTACCCCCTATGGTCAATCCTGCTGCAATACACATCATATTGGCTTCTGCAATACCGACCTGAAAGAAACGATCAGGGTTCTCATCAATAAATGTTTGCATCTTTAAAGACCCAATAAGGTCTGCACATAGGGCGACTACATCAGGACGGGTTCGACCCAATTCTGTTAAACCATCTCCAAAACCCGAACGGGTATCATTACTTCCTTGATTAATATAAGCTGTCATCTTAATGTTTTAGTAGTCTCCTATTGTTTCTTTATTTTCTGATAGGGCAGTAGCCAATTGTTCGTCATTGGGTGCCTTTCCGTGCCAAGCATGGGTATGCATCATAAAACTCACTCCATTACCCATTTCTGTTTGCATCAATATGGCTACAGGTTTTTGCTTCCCTAACCTACTTTTCGCTTCTTTAAGTGAGGCGATAATATGTTCTAAAGAATTCCCTTCAGCGAGTTCAAGTACGTCCCAACCAAAAGCTTCAAACTTTTTTCGGACATCTCCTAAACTGAGAACTTCTTCTGTAGTTCCGTCAATTTGCTTACCGTTTAAGTCAACAGTGGCAATTAAATTATCAACTCCATTTCCGGCTGCATACATCAATGCTTCCCAATTCTGGCCTTCTTGAAGTTCGCCGTCTCCCATAAGAGCATACACCGTTTTGGGATCTTTGTTTAATTTTTTAGAAAGTGCAGCGCCAATAGCAACCGATAAGCCTTGCCCTAAAGAACCAGAGGAAATACGAATTCCAGGAAGACCTTCGTGTGTAGTAGGATGTCCTTGAAGTCGAGAATCGATCAATCTAAAGCTATTTAATTCCTCAACAGGAAAGTAACCTCTCCGAGCCAAAGTGCTGTAAAAAACGGGAGAAATATGTCCGTTAGACAAGAAAAATAAGTCTTCATTTTTTCCATCCATATCAAACGCAGTATTGTGCTCCATGATTTCAAAATAAAGCGCTACAAAAAATTCAGCACATCCTAAGGATCCGCCCGGATGTCCTGAGTTTACCTTGTGGACCATTCGTAGAATATCCCTACGGATTTGAAGGGTTGTCTCTTCTAGAAAATTAATATCAGCCATTGATTCAAATTTTCGGTAAAAGTAACCTTTCTAATTACCTTATCAAAAGGGATTTATTAGAACTTAATTAACAATTAAAAACAGCCTTAATTATTCTTGTAGAATAGTATCTTTGACCTCAATGAAATTTGAACTCAATAGCACCGATCAAAACTCCAAAGCAAGAGCAGGTATCCTAACCACAGACCACGGCCAAATAGAGACCCCTATCTTTATGCCAGTGGGGACTTCAGCTACAGTAAAAGGAGTTCATCAACGCGAATTAAAAAACGACATCAATCCCGATATCATTTTAGGGAATACTTATCATTTGTATTTACGTCCTGGAACTGAGTTGCTCCAACAGGCGGGCGGATTGCATGCATTTATGGGTTGGGATAAGCCTATACTCACAGATTCTGGGGGGTATCAGGTTTATTCTCTTTCTGCCAATAGAAAAATAAAAGAGGAAGGAGTCAAGTTTAAATCCCATATAGACGGATCTTATCACTTTTTTACGCCTGAGCGTGCTGTTGAAATACAACGTGCCATAGGCGCCGATATTATTATGGCTTTCGATGAGTGTACGCCCTATCCGTGTGAGTACAATTATGCCAAAAGTTCGATGGAGCGAACGCATCGCTGGCTTAAAAGATGCTTTGAAGCAGATAAAGCATTGCCTCAACTTTACGATTACGAACAGACATTATTTCCTATAGTACAGGGAAGTGTTTATTCAGACTTAAGAAAAGAATCCGCACATTTTATTGCTTCTATGGAAGCTCCCGCTAACGCTATAGGAGGTCTTTCTGTAGGAGAACCCGCTGATGAAATGTACGCCATGACTGACGAGGTCTGTGCAGTCTTACCTGAAGACAAACCTCGCTATTTGATGGGAGTGGGGACACCCATCAATCTTTTAGAAAACATTGCACTAGGAGTCGATATGTTCGACTGTGTTTTACCTACACGTAATGCTCGAAACGGTATGTTGTTTTCAGCTGAGGGAACGATTAATATCAAGAACAAAAAGTGGGAAAACGATTTTTCTCCTATCGATCCTGCAGGCTATTGTTTTGCAGATTTAGATTATACCAAGGCCTATGTTAGACATCTGTTTACGGTCAATGAAATGCTAGGAAAACAAATAGCAACTTTACACAACCTCAGTTTTTATCTTTGGTTGGTACGTGAGGCTAGAAAACATATCTTAGCGGGAACATTTTCTACTTGGAAAGCCAAAATGGTACGTCAAATGGAACCTAGATTGTAGTATGAAGCTGATCGATTTTTACATTATCAAACGCTATATCGGAACTTTTTTGGTGATGATATTGCTTTTTATTCCCATAGGAATAATGGTCGATGTAGCAGAAAAAATTGACAAGTTTAAGGAGAAAGAAGTTCCATTAGCCAGCATCATGGATTACTATATAGACTTCACTTGGTATTTTGCCAACCTGCTCTTTCCTATATTTTTATTTTTATCAGTGATCTGGTTTACTTCAAAATTGGCTAACAACACTGAAGTGATTGCCATACTAAGCTCAGGGATTTCCTTTTTCCGTTACCTTAAACCTTTTCTTCTCGCTGCGAGTTTTATCGCTGTTTTTGCTTTTTTTGCGGGGATGTATATAGTGCCCAAATCCAATTTAGGGTTTAATGATTTCCGATATAAATATTTAGTCAAAAAAGAAGCGCGAAACACCGATCAGGTCTATATGCAGATCAATGATAATGAATTTATTTACGTAAACAATTACGACCCGGTCCGTAAACGAGCAACCAATTTTACCCTAGAGCATTTTGACGGAAACCGCATGGAATTTAAAATTCACGCTGATCGAATCCGTTGGATTGACAGGGATTCCGCATTTCGATTGTCAAATTACAGCAAACGTATTTTTGAGGGTGATGACGAACGTTATGAAAAAATCTCAAGAAAAGACACTCTTTTTGATTTTGAAATCAATGATTTAGCACCTGTAAACTACATCGCAGAGACCTTGACTTACGATGAATTGAATCAATTTATTGAGGATGAAAAAGAACGTGGCTCTAATTTGATTAACAATCACTTGCTGGTTCGTCACAAACGCTGGAGTATTCCTGTATCGGCGTTTATTTTGACCCTAATTGCGGTTGCCGTTGCTTCATTTAAGCGTAGAGGGGGTATGGGAGTTAACCTCGCTTTCGGAATTTCTCTTGGCTTTCTTTTTATCTTCTTCGATAAGATTTTTGGGGTTTTGGTCAGTAAGTCAACCTTTCCTCCCTTTTTAGCTGCCTGGCTACCACTAGCTATTTTTGGAATACTTGCCTTCTTTTTACTTCGCCATGCAAGACGTTAGAACCAGAAGTCTAATACACTATCATTTGATAGTATTTATTTTTGGATTTTCTTCAGTTATGGGCGCCCTTTGTTCTTTAGATGCCATTCCATTAGTTGTTTACCGTATGCTACTTGCCAGTTTGGGGCTTGCTGTTTATTTTGCAATTTTCCATCCCACTTATTTTAAACTGGAGAGAAGCCTGTGGGTTAAAGTCATTTTAGGCGGACTCATTATTGGGGTGCATTGGGTTACTTTTTTTCACGCTATTAAAGTTGCAGGCGTTTCGCTCACCTTGAGTATGATGGCTACAGGCGCATTTATTACAGCCATGATAGAGCCCCTTATCAACAAACGCAAGATTTTGGGTTATGAGTTGCTGTTTGGAGGACTTATCGCAGTAGGAGTAGGGATGATATTTCAGGCGGAGTACGAGCATCTGTATGGAATCAGTATCGCATTACTTTCCGCTTTCCTTTCTTCTGTTTTTACAATATTGAATACTCAACTGGTCAAACAGGGCAAGGCCATTACCCTTTCATTTTACGAATTGTTGGTAGGGGCTGTTTTTGGAATAGGGTTTGTGATTTTCTCAAGGGACTATACTTTGGAAGCTTTTGAATTACGTCAATGGGACTGGTTGTGGATAATGTTGATCGCTTGGGTCTGTACTTCCTATGCGTTTAATATATCAATCAAGGTGATGCAACACCTTTCTCCTTTTACCGTTATGCTAATCATCAATTTAGAACCCGTTTACGGCATACTGCTTTCGCTAGCGATATGGGGAGATGAAGAATTGATGAGTTTTAGGTTTTATCTCGGCTTTGTAATTGTTCTAGGAGCCATTTTGTTGAACGGCATATACAAACGTCAAAAACAAATTGGTTAGTTGGAAACCAATTCCAAAGAATTTATACTTTTGTTTTAATATTTAACTTATGGAATATTTAGAATTTGAATTGCCGATTAAGGAATTAAATGATCAGCTCGACAAATGCAAGCTTATCGGAGACGAGAGCAATATAGACGTGACCGAGACCTGTGAGCAAATTCAAAAAAAATTAAAAGAAACTAAAAAGGAGATCTATGGAAACCTTACTGCTTGGCAACGTGTCCAGCTTTCAAGACATCCCTCTAGACCTTTTACCTTAGATTATATCAATGCACTTTGTGGTGATTCTTTTCTAGAACTTCACGGCGATCGAAACGTATTGGACGACAAAGCCATGATCGGAGGTCTTGGAAAAATTGAAGATCAGTCCTTTATGTTTATCGGTACTCAAAAGGGATACAATACCAAAACCAGACAATATCGAAACTTTGGTATGGCAAATCCCGAAGGCTATCGTAAGGGATTGCGTTTGATGAAGTCAGCAGATAAATTTGGTATTCCTATTGTAACTTTTATCGATACTCCAGGTGCCTTTCCCGGACTTGAAGCTGAGGAGCGAGGTCAAGGAGAAGCCATTGCGAGAAATATATTGGAAATGATGTCTATTTCTGTGCCAATTATTGTTGTCATTATTGGCGAAGGTGCCTCTGGAGGTGCATTGGGGATCGGTGTTGGAGATCAAATCTTTATGTTGGAAAACACCTGGTATTCTGTGATCTCACCAGAGTCTTGTTCATCTATTTTATGGCGGAGTTGGGAACACAAAGAAACTGCAGCAGAAGCTTTAAAATTAACGTCTAAAGACATGCTCAAACTTAAATTGATTGATAAAATCATCAAAGAGCCTTTAGGAGGTGCACATTATGATCGGGAGGAAACGTTTAAGACTGTTCGTAAAGAGTTGCTTTCGACTTTTAAAAAATTAAACAAAATTGAACCTGAAAAAAGAATTGAACAACGCCGTGATAAATTCATTGCGATGGGAAATTTTGATGGGTAATGTTTTTTTAGGTTGTTAACATTTTTGTTGTACTTATAAACAGACTTCTCTTTATACTTAGAGGAGATTCTAACTGTTTAAGAACTTGTGTATTTCACTAAAGCGTGTAATTTAGAACCATGGAAAAAAAGCAGTCTAGAGAGTTTGCAAAAACCTCTAATCCTACGGTAATCAACCTCCAACAGGGGAAGATACCCCCACAAGCACTGGAGCTTGAGGAGGCTGTTTTGGGTGCAATGCTTATCGACAAAAAGGGTGTGGATGAGGTGATTGATTTAATTCAACCGGAAGCTTTTTACAAGGCGGCTCATCAAACCATTTTCGAGGCCATTTTCCAACTCTTTCAAGACTCTCAACCCATAGATCTTTTGACGGTTTCATCTGAACTTAGAAAAAAAGGGAAATTGGAAAGCGTAGGAGGGGAGTTTTACCTTGTACAGCTCTCTCAGCGAGTGGCTTCTTCAGCCCATATCGAATTTCATGCGCGTATCATTTTGCAAAAGTTTATTCAGCGCAGTTTGATTAAAATTTCAAATGAAATTATTGAAAGTGCCTATAAAGAATCCACGGATGTATTTGACCTATTGGACGAAGCGGAATCTAAGTTATACGATGTCACTCAAGGCAACATTAAAAAATCTTCTGAATCGGCACAAAACCTAGTTTTAGAAGCCAAAAAGAAGATTGAAGAAATTTCCAAACGAGACGGACTAAGTGGGGTGAGTACCGGCTTTGAAAAACTGGATAAACTTACCTCCGGATGGCAACCCAGTGACTTGATCATCATCGCGGCACGTCCCGGTATGGGTAAAACTGCACTGACCCTTTCTATGGCGCGAAATATTGCTGTAACCAAACAAATTCCAGTTGCTTTTTTCTCTTTGGAGATGTCGTCCATTCAGTTGATCACCAGGTTGATCTCTTCTGAAACGGGTCTTTCATCTGAAAAATTGCGTACAGGAAAATTAGCCGATCACGAATGGCAACAGCTCAACGTAAAAGTTACCGACTTAGAAAAAGCCCCCTTATTTATAGACGATACGCCTTCTTTATCCATTTTTGACATAAGAGCCAAAGCCCGTCGCTTGGCTTCCCAGCACGGAATCAAATTGATTGTGGTGGATTACCTTCAATTGATGACGGCAGGTACATCCAATAAAACAGGAAATAGAGAGCAAGAGATTTCTACCATCTCCCGAAACTTAAAAGCCTTGGCAAAAGAATTGGACATCCCCGTTATTGCACTTTCACAGCTTTCCAGAGCTGTTGAAACTCGAGGAGGAACCAAAAGACCCATGCTTTCTGACTTACGTGAATCAGGAGCAATTGAACAGGATGCCGATATCGTTTCCTTTATCTACCGACCCGAATATTACAATATAGACGAGTGGGATGACGACGAACGTTCCCCTTCACAAGGTCAAGCAGAGTTTATCGTTGCCAAACACAGAAACGGTGGTTTGGATAATATTCGCTTAAAGTTTATCGGACATTTAGGAAAGTTCGAAGATTTAGATAATTTCGATTCGCCTTTTGAGTTTCAGTCTAAAATGAATCCAAACGAAACCGAGATCCCAAACAGCAGCTTGCAAGAGCCTGATGATGTGTTTGGCGGTATGGACGACGATGACGATGCACCCTTTTAATTAAATTAAAATTTAAGCTGCATTAAAATATCGGTCTGTGCATCTTGTCCCAACTGAAACAGATGAGAATCAAAGGCGGTAAGCCCTTTTTTTGTATAAAACTCTAGCGCCTTAGTATTGTGCTCCCAAACCCCTAACCAAAGCAGCTTATAGCCCTTGTCTTTACCAATTTCAATGGCTTTTTTAAAAAGTTGACTGCCAAGCCCTTTCCTTTGATGCAATTTTAGAATATAAAAGCGTTCTATTTCAAAGGCTTTCCCCTCCAAGACACTTTCCTTTTGCGCTTGGTTAAAATTTAATTTTAAATAGCCTACGATCTCCTTGTCCAAACGAGCAAAATAAAATATACTATCTTGGTTTTGCAGTTCGGCAGTGAGTTGATTTAGATTGAGCTGGTCCTCAATATAGGTTTGCATATCCTCAGCCGTATTTTGCGCTTCAAAAGTCTCTTTAAAGGTTTGAACCGAAAGCTGATAAAGTGTATCAACTTCCTCCGGTTTAACGGTATGGATACTTAACGCCAAAGCTTTCAATAAACTTTATATGTTAATTCCTAGACTGCTGATGTCCGATACTAACTGCTGAGGGTTTTCAAAATGAATGGTTTGTATTCCCAAGGCCTGAGCTGCTTCGATATTGCGTTTGTTATCGTCGATAAAAAGTGAAGCTTTGGGATCCAAAAGATAGCGATCTAGGGTAATTTTATAAATATCCGCAAAGGGTTTGCGTGTTTTTTCAGTACCCGAAACCACGATGCCTTCAAACCAGTGCAAAAACTCAAACTTTTGCAAGGCTACAGGAAAGGTTTCTGCACTCCAATTTGTAAGTGCCACAACTCTGTAATCGGGGTGGCCCACCAGTTTTTTTAAGAGGGCTACAGTTTCTTCTATGGGTCCACCCAACATTTCCTCCCAGCGCCCGTAAAACATTTTGATCCATTCTTCGTATTGGGGGAATAACTCAATTCTGTCCGCCGTAGCTTGGGCTAGGGGATAGCCGGCATCTTGATTTTCATTCCAATCAAAGGTGCATATTTGGTCAAAAAACCACTGCATTTTTTTTCGATCTCCATCAAAAACGTCTAAATAGACGTATTCTGGATTCCAGTCGATCAGTACTCCACCCAGATCGAATATGATGTTTTTTACTGTTTTCATTTTTTAAAATATTAGAGTTCTTCTTTGGTTTCTTCTTGTCCTACAGACATTAAATACGCCTTTAAAAAAGGATCGATTTGTCCGTTCATTACTGCATCTACATCGGTCATTTCGTACTGGGAACGCACATCTTTTACCAATTTATAGGGATGCATCACATAATTTCTGATTTGTGATCCCCATTCTATTTTCTTTTTTGAAGCTTCTATTTCGTCACGTGCGGCCATTTTTTTCTGCAATTCGATTTCGTACAGCTGAGAACGAAGCAATTGCATGGCTTTGTTTTTGTTTTCGAGTTGGGAACGTGTCTCTGAATTTTCAATGATGATGCCTGTAGGATGGTGTCGAAGCCGAACAGCCGTTTCTACCTTGTTGACGTTTTGCCCACCAGCACCGCTGGCACGCATGGTTTCCCAGGTAAAATCTGCAGAGTTGATGTCGATTTCTATACTTTCATCAACCAATGGATAAACATAGACGGAAGCAAAGGAAGTATGTCGCTTGGCATTACTGTCAAAAGGTGAAATCCGCACCAGTCGATGAACCCCGTTTTCCCCTTTTAGCCAGCCAAAGGTATAGTTTCCTTCGATTTCAAGGGTAACGGTTTTGATGCCGGCTACGTCTCCAGCTTGATGGTTGAGCTCTTTGATTTTAAAGCCTTGTTTTTCTCCCCACATCAGATACATTCGCATCAGCATGGCAGCCCAATCGCAACTTTCTGTCCCTCCAGCACCAGCTGTGATTTGCAGTACGGCACTGAGGTCGTCACCTTCTTCAGAAAGCATGTTGCGGAATTCCACATCCTCTAGACGAGTCAATAGACTTTGGTAATGCGCGGTCACCTCTTCGGTATCGGCATCCCCACTTTTTTCAAACTCCATTAAAACTTCAAGATCGTCAGTCCCTTGTTTGATAAATTCGTAGTCAGTGACCCATTTTTTAAGACTCCGCATTTGCTTCATATGCAATTCGGCTTTTTTGGGGTCGTCCCAAAAGTTGGGGGCTAGGGTTTTTTCTTCTTGGTTTTGGATTTCGATCCGCTTGGCATCAATGTCAAAGATACCGCCTTAAGGCACCCAGGCGTTCCATTAAATCTTTATACCGCTCGTTGCTGATCATACTTCTTATTTAAACAAAAATAGCAGAATAATATTCTTCTACCTTGCATTCAGCCTAAAAATACTGGGTTTGTTTTTAAGTCTAAAAATAGTATACTAGAAATTCTTAACCCCCAAATCAATAAAAATGAAAAGCCTTAGGCTTAATTATATTTTATACAAACAGCAAAGTCCAGTCAATTTTTGCTTGTCTAACTTTTCGATTAATACAACTGGTCTTTTACAGCCTATTAAAGGCTTGTTGGTAGTTCGTTTTTTTAAAAATACAGTGGGTTATTTTCAAGTTTTAACTCAGGAGAAAGGAACTATTAAAAACCCGTTGGACTCCAATTACCAAAAAAAGAGTGGTACAATACATGCTAATTTGGGATGTATTGTTGAACAAACTGTAAAATATAAAAGAAATAAACACACCTAAGGGTGTACATATTCACTAGTTGTGTGCCATTTGAAAAAAGACTACAGTACCAATTATGATAATGCCTTCTGACAAAGACTACAAAGAGACTAAGCAGATTATGCTTGGAAAGAAGGTAATGCAACCCGAATTCAAGCCGCTTGCAGAATGGATTGACAAAACATATGGTGTCAAGACAATCAATATTTTCTACGACACAATCGACAAAGGAAACCGCCCGAGATTAGAGATATGCTTTGAACACCCGAAAGAAAAGGCTCAATTCAACGGTCCCAATGGATTTAACTTTGACTCTGGCAAACAGAAAGCAATTGGCAAGAAATTCAAAGAGACCTTAAAAGAACAAGGACTAATCCCCGACAGTGGATTATTTGGGTTATTCAAGAAGCAAGCAACTTCAATATATAAAACTGAAAATATTTGGGTGATTTATGGAGATTTTGAATCCATAGCTCGAATAGAAGCGAACGAAAGTGTTCCAGAAAAGAAAGTAAAAGAACTTAAAGCCGAATTATACAATAAAGACATTTGGGAAATTTCACGAGCTTTCTCAGGAACAACAATTTTCCTCTACACAGATGAACAAGTAAAAAAGTACGAGAACTCGGAGGAACATAAAAAGTGGACGGATAAATATTTTGATTTACTCAGTCGGCATGATAAATTCGGGTATTTTAAAAGAGAGTTCTTCTCTGTATACCTAGACAGCAAAGAGAACTTTGATAATAATTATGAGAGTAATTGGTACTACTATTACAAATGAAAAAAATAAAATCGCCCCACAACAATACCTAAACTGCATTAAAACGCAGTTTAGCCAAAACGTTGTGCAACATTTAAAACCAACCGCATAATACTATGTCAAGAGGATTACCAAAAGCAGTAAAGAAGTGTTTAGAAAAGTCAAGAGACTCTGCTTTACTTGCTGTGGAAACGTACAATAAACCTGCAATTAAATTTAAGTCAGGCGGATATATTGTTTTAATGGTAATTTCTTGGATAGCTTTATTCCACGCAATATTCTTTCGGCAAAAAAAGAAACCATATCACAAGAAAAATAACAGATTCGTAAAAAAGGATGGGGATTATTGTTATTGGGGATTAAGCACTTGTATCACAAAATATTTTGGTGCAGATGTTAATAATCCGATTAGAAAAAATTTGGAGTTTTTCGTTCCTCTTCGCAATATGGTAGAGCACAAATCAATCCCAGAGATTGATTCCGATATTTTTGCTGAATGCCAAGCAATGCTCTTGAATTATGACAAAATAATGGAAAAGGAATTTGGAACTAAATATTGCTTAAGAGAGTCATTATCGTTTGCACTTCAACTATATCCCTCATCAAAAAGTTTGAATAATGCCATAATTGCAAATCCGTCTACTAAACCCATCGTAGATTTTATAAAAGCTTATCGAAGTGGAATTACGACTGACATTATTAATAGTGGCGAATATGCCTTCAAAGCTTTCTTAATTCAAGTTGCTAACCACCAAACAAAAAATACTTTGCCAATTCAATTTGTAGCTTATGATAAATTAGATGATACTCAAAAAAACAACGTAAATCGAGTTGCCGCATTAGTTAAAAAAAATTTGTTCAAGTGCCAGTAACGAATAAAGATTTACTCAAGCCAGGAATAGTAGTGGAAAAAGTCCAAACAGCTTTAGGTAATCCTAAAATCACTAAGAATGGAAAAGAAAAAGACAGATTTAATATGGACACGCATACAAGGTGTTGGAAAAAATATCAAGTTAAACCAGAAAACGGGAATCAAAATCCTGAACTGACTAAGCCTGAATATTGTGTTTACGACCAACCGAACGACACTTATCTTTATACAGAAGATTGGGCTGATTATTTGATTGAGGAAATGGCAAAAGAAGAAGAATACAACAGTTTATATAAATAAAAAACGTTGCACAACAATGTATAACCGTAATTTCGGCGGATTCGACTAAATCCACTCGAAATTACTAAAGTCTGTGCCAAACCGAAAATTAACCCGTAACTGACGGTTATACTAGGCCGTTACCCCCCTAACTTTTCCAACAGTATGGATCAATCTATAAAAAAATAGAACTCAAACTCTATAATGACCGATATTTTTTTGTTTATCAATATGGTTTAACTTTTGCTATACGCTCGTTAATAAGTTTAAACACCTACCCCTAAAGGTCTTAAAAGTTTTTACTAGTTTTAGCTTAACTAATACACGGCATTATGAATAGGTTTTACAGTCTTATATTGGGTTTGATGATGATGGTTTTTAGCGTTCAGGCTCAATCCAAAAAAAGCAAAAACAACTCAGCGCAAAAAGGCTCCATTACCGAGCAAGCAATTCCCTACAAGGGCTTTTTTGATTTTTATTATCACGAAGCTAGCGATAAGATTTACCTTAAAGTACCCAAAAATGAGCAGCAATTTTTATATGTCAACAGCCTGAGTCAGGGGATAGGCAATAACGATATCGGTCTAGATCGCGGGCAGTTGGGTAATGAACGTGTAGTCTCTTTTTCCAAAGCGGGGGATAAGCTTTTGCTTATCCAGCCCAATCTGCGTTATCGTTCCACTTCGGACAACCCCTTGGAACAGCGTTCCATTAAAGAGGCCTTTGCTAAATCTGTCTTATTCGGCTTTCCTATAGTAGAGACTTTAGACGACGCGTATTTAATTGATTTGACTCCTTTTTTACTCCAGGATGCTCATGGGGTTTCCAAACGCCTTAAACAACTTAAAGAAGGGACTTATAAAATCGATAAAAGTCGTTCAGCGGTTTATCTCGATCGTACCAAAGCCTTTCCCAAAAATATTGAAATAGATATGCTGCTGACCTTTGCTGGGGGAAGTACAGGCAGTAAGCTACGATCTGTGACACCAACACCGGACGCGGTTACGGTTCATCAGCATCATTCTTTTGTTGCCCTTCCGGATCGTGATTATAGCCCACGAGCTTTTGATCCTCGCTCTGGGGTCAATGCGATGACCTATTACGATTATACTACTCCGGTCAGTACTTCTACTAAAAAGCAGCTAGTCTATCGCCATCGGCTGGAAAAGAAAGACCCTTCAGCAGCAGTTTCTGAAGCCGTAGAGCCTATTGTTTATTATCTAGACAACGGAACTCCCGAACCCGTTCGTTCTGCTTTATTGGAGGGAGGCGTATGGTGGAACCAAGCCTTTGAAAGCATCGGCTTTAAAGATGCCTTTCAAGTCAAAATGCTACCTGACGATGCAGACCCTTTAGATGTTCGCTATAATGTCATCCAGTGGATTCACCGTTCTACTCGAGGTTGGAGTTACGGCTCCAGTGTGGCAGATCCCAGAACTGGTGAGATCATCAAAGGTCATGTGAGTTTGGGAAGTCTTCGTATACGTCAAGACTTTATGATTGCCTTAGGCTTAACGGAAGCCCCTTTTGAAGCGGGCAACGATAAAAGCGAACAAGCTTTGGAATTAGCACTCGCGCGAATCCGTCAACTTTCCGCTCATGAAATAGGGCATACTCTAGGCTTTGCACACAATTTTGCAGCTAGTGCCAAGGAGCGGTCCTCGGTTATGGATTATCCGCACCCTTATCTCAACATTAAAAACGGTAAGATTGATTATTCAGAGGCTTATGAAACAGGAATTGGTTCTTGGGACAAAGTCAGTGTTGCCTATGCTTACAGTGACTTTCCAGAGGGAACAAATGAAACTGAGGCACTAAATCAGCTACTCGAACAAAGCAGTCGTGATGGTCACCGATTTATCAGTGATCGGGATGCGCGACCCATAGGGGGTGCACATCCTTTGGCTCATTTGTGGGACAACGGCAGTTCGGCTTATGAAGAGCTGAGTAAATTGATGCAAATACGCGCTTTGGCTTTGGAACACTTGTCTTTGGGTCATCTGAGAGAAGGAGAAGCTTACAGTACTTTGGAAGATCGTATGGTACCCATGTACCTTTTACACCGTTATCAAGTTGAGGCAGTAGTAAAACTGATCGGCGGAGTGGATTACGACTATGGGGTCAAAGGTCCGATTGCATACGCTACCAGCACAGTAGATGCTACAACTCAGCGCAATGCGCTTAAAGCATTTTCCAGCACCTTAGCTCCAGAAGCTTTAAAAATACCCGAACATTTGAGGGCATTATTGCCGCCGAGGTCGTTTTCCAACCCGAGAACGAGGGAAAACTTTCTTTCCCAAAGTGGTGTAGCCTTTGATTATTTAGGAGTGGCAAATAGCTTGAGTAACGCTTTGTTAGGAATGCTACTCCATCCGGAACGTGCCAATCGATTGGTTACCCAATACGGTTTTGACACCAATCAGTTGGGTTTAAAAGAAACTTTAAACGACTTGACTACTTCCTTGTTTAAGATGAGGTATCGAGTACCACATGAACAACAACTAAATGATATTGTCAAAGCCAATTTGCTCAAGCAAATGATGCATTTGGGACAGCATCCTGATGCCAATGCCATAGTCAAAGCATTGGTACATGAGCAATTGGTAAGTTTAGATCAGTGGTTGGCAGGACAAGACGATATAGGATTTGGAGAAGTTTACCGTATGGAGATCGACAATTATTTTGACGATCCGGAAGACTTTGTTCCTCCTGTGTCCAAACGCTTACCCGACGGTTCTCCTATCGGTTCGTTTTCTTGTGATGAATAATCCTATGGAAGTCAATTTAATCAGTGATACGGTTACCAAGCCCTCAAAAGGCATGCTGGAAGCCATGTTTTCAGCAGCCGTGGGTGATGACGTTTTTAAAGAAGATCCTTCGGTCAATGCATTAGAAGAAGAAGTCGCCAGTCTTTTTGGAAAAGAGGTGGCGCTCTTTTTCCCCTCAGGAACCATGACGAATCAAACAGCTATTAAAATCCACACTCAACCGGGACAACAACTCATTTGTGATCACTATTCCCATATCTTCCACTACGAAGGGGGTGGCGTCAGTTTTAACTCCGGAGTTTCCTGCCGTTTACTGGAGGGCGATCGGGGTAGGATCTCTGCAGACTTGATTGAAGAAGCCATCAATGCTCCTGATTTTTACCACAGCCCAAAAACAGCCTTAGTAAGTCTAGAGAATACCACAAATAAGGGTGGGGGAGCAGTATATGATTTTGCTGAAATCAAAAAAATAAAAGCCCTTTGTGATCAGCATCAATTGGCCTTACACCTAGATGGCGCACGATTGTGGAACGCTCTTGAGGTCACACATGAGAGTCCTAAAGACTACGGTGCTGTATTTGACACCATTTCCCTTTGTTTTAGCAAAGGATTGGGATGTCCGGTAGGTTCCGTTTTAGTAGGTTCTAAAGATGCTATAGAAGAAGCTTTAAGAATACGGAAAGTATTTGGAGGAGGTATGCGTCAGGCGGGTTATTTGGCAGCTGCGGCTACTTATGCCTTACATCATCATCGGGCGGACCTAAAAGAAGATCACAAAAAAGCAAAAGCGCTTTCGGATGCATTAGAGGCCTCAACAATTGTACAATCGGTAGCTCCAGTTGAAACAAATATTGTAATTTTCTCCTTAAAGCCAGACCAAAACGAAACTGAATTCATACATAAGATGAGAGAAAAAGGAATTCTTTTTATCAGCCTTGGAAAAGGGAAATTGCGAATGGTGACTCATCGTGATTACACCGATGCCCAGCACGATTATGTGTTAACAACTTTAACCCAATTGAATTAAAATGAACACGTCCAAATTGATCTTATTGCTGATTTTTGCAGCATTCATTTCAGCA